>Ga0316208_1000397_pt1 | contig 55358 bp, 61 predicted proteins | sample 3monopyrite_MG_FD_204944 | JGI IMG/M metagenome (GOLD analysis project Ga0316208, IMG submission 204944) | Microbial mat bacterial communities from mineral coupon in-situ incubated in ocean water Damariscotta River, Maine, United States -... | ecosystem: Environmental > Aquatic > Marine >... | reverse complement strand
GAACTACGTTCCCTTTTAAACCCTCCTTAGCCTTCGGCGAAGGGAACTACGTTCCCTTTTAAACCCTCCTTAGCCTTCGGCGAAGGGAACTACGTTCCCTTTTAAACCCTCCTTAGCCTTCGGCGAAGGGAACTACGTTCCCTTTTAAACCCTCCTTAGCCTTCGGCGAATATTGTTAAATTAACACATCGAAAAATATAAATTTGGGCAAAGCCCAAATTTATATTTTTCTCAATAAATGGCCTTCGGCAAAAAGTGCGGCGAATTTTTATAGATAATTATATCTATTCCTTAATTTTTTTAATTAAGGAATAGATATAATTATCTATAACCGGGCTTAAACTAAGTATAGATGTAATTATCTATAACCGGGCTTAAACTAAGTATAGATATAATTATCTATAACAAATACGGCGATTTTATTTAATTTATCTATAAATTCCTTTAAATTGATATAGATGTAATTATCTATAACCGGGTTTAACTAAGTATAGATGTAATTATCTATAACAAATGCGGCGATTTTTAATAGATATAATTATCTATAACTGGGTTTAACTAAAGGATAGATGTAATTATCTATAACAATGGCGGCGATTTTAAATAAATATATTTATCTATAAATTCCTTTAAATTGATATAGATATAATTATCTATAACCGGGCTAAAACTAAGTATAGATGTAATTATCTATAACAAATGCGGCGATTTTTAATTTAAAGGGGGCGGTCAGGGATTTCGTTTTACGAAATCCCAAGAGGGCATTCTGCCCTCCGCTTGAACTTGTGATTTAAACATAATTATATAGTGAATTAATAACTGTAAATCAAAGTCTTTTTAAGTTAATTTAACGATCTATTTAAAATATTTAAAAAGTTTTATAATTTTTTTTAAATTTCATTACCCAAGATAAATTTATAAAAAAAAAATAAATTTTATAAAATAAAATAATATATAAAAAAAAAAATAAATTTTATAAAATAAAATAATATATAAAAAAAATAATTTTATTTTTTGTGTTGCCGAAGGCATTTGTTTGCTTCGCAAACAAATAAGGAGGGTTTAAGGGGGAAGTTAATTTGGGCTTCGCCCAAATTAACGACATCGGGGATCAACTTCGTTGATCCCCTCCATATGGTTTCCCTTCCTCTTAGACAACTTTATTATAAGCCAAATATTCGCCGGTTGTTTCACTAATCATCTTAACTTGGAAAACATTATTTTTTGTAACACCATAATACTGAGAGATAGGATCGCTAATTAAAATTCTTGGCATTTCACTTGTTTTAAATGGTAATTCATTAATTTCATTATGTGTTAGTAATTTATATTCTGGAACTAAATTACTCTTTGTTATATTAAATTGGAGATTATCAACTAAGAATGTTTGACTGTAAATACCATTAATATTCATAAATTCATTATTTTTAGCAATTGTTGGATTAGTTATAACAATAGATGAAATCATAATAATTTTTACTGTTTTAATCTTTTCAGAATACAATGTTTTTGCTTTAACAAAATGCGATTCAACCAATTTATTATCTAATTTCTTATTAATTAAGAAAGATATTAATGTTTTTTCATCCCCGGATTTAGATACGATTTCCCAATACATATCTGTCTCGAAATTTGTTTTATCAAATTCTTTATTTAATCTATTTAAATCTGATGGATTATATCCTCTATCAATTAACATTTCTCTTAATAATTTTTTTGAATTAAAAATCTTCTTTTTAATTGAAATATCCATTTTAATTTAATTATAAAAAGATTTCAATTTTAATTTGAATATATAATAATGCCAAGACAATCTCCAAAAGAAAGTGCAACAAAATTTCCTGTTGGAACTAAAAAAAAAGGAATAGATGGAAATATGTATATTGTTAAACAATTCTCTAATTCGCAAAGATGGATTAAATTACAAACTCAACCAAAGGGTAAAATTTATTATACACATTGGAATGGATCTTTGCCATTTAAAGTAATAATAACAAAAAATGAAGTTTATGTTTATAAACGAAACAATTCTGATGAATATAATTTTTATAAAAAATATAAACCAGATAAAGTTTATATTGGAAAAAGTAAATTAGGTGATCATCCTCCTAATAAATCAAAATTATTTGATGGTAATACTATTCTTTTACAATTTGGAAAAAGAAAATTTATTTCTATTATTCAAGATATTGTTGAATTCTCATTACCAATAAATGATTCACCTGTTAAATATTACTCTTTAGTTGGAAATAGTGATGTTCCTTATCCAGTTTTAGAAGGAAAAAATAATATTTATTTATTACTTGATTTTTATTATATTCCTAAATCAAAATTCCCAAAAAATATGAAAAATTTTGAAAAAACTTATGATTATTATTATAATAATTCATCATTAGATAAATTTACTAAAAATCTTAAAAAAAAAAAATTAAATTAAATATTTATTAAATTATTTGAATAAGTATTTCTTTTAAATCTATCTGAATCATCAGAATAATATATACTACGAATAATATGTGTTGGTCTATAATAATTTGGTCGGGGATAAGGGTTTTTATTTACTTCTTCTAATTTCATTGCAGAAGGTTTTATTTTATAATCTAATGCTGGTTTAAACCTTTCTTTATTCGGGGAAACAAAAGTTTCACCTTCTTTATTATTCGGAGATACAAGTATCTCCTCCTTATCCCCATTTACCGAAAATTTTTATCGCATTTACAAGGTTTATCACCAAAGACATTTACTGCCTTTTGATGTTTTTTTTTATTTCTATATGCTTTGAAGGAAGAACCGTTAGGTGAAGAACCGTTAGGTGAAGAACCGTTAGGTGAAGATTTTCCATATCGATTAAAAGCATCTGTTGGATCTGATCTTCCGGCAAAACCTTCATATGGTACAGGTGGATTTTGATGAACAGTTGGTTTATGAACTTCATTCATAACCCATTCTTTCTCTCCTAAAATAGGATCATTTCCAAATCCATATTTGGGATTTACAAATGGATCGTCAATACCTTTTGCATTTCCAGCTAAAGAATATTTAGGATTTTCAAATAATTGTCCAGATGATTCAAATAATTCTACTCCTAAAAATGGTTTGTCATCATTTGCTTTTCTTAATGCAAGATAAACAACAACTAATGTTAATGCAACAATACCAATTAATTCTAATAAAGGCATATTTATACTTTAATCTAAGTTAATTTTTCGTAAATTTCTTTTACTATTTCATAATTATAATATAAATCTGGTTTATTTATCATTTTTAATATTCTGTAAAATAAATTCCAATTTATTTCAAAATTATTATCATTATATTTTAATTTAATTTTTTTTATATTTATATTTTTTTTTTTAATTAATTCTACTCCATTCATTATTTGTATTTCTTCTATTTCTTGTTTATATATATCACAAGAAATAAATTGGAAATTACTAAATGGGGAAATTAATATTTCTTCTTCTTTATCTTCAAAACCTCCAATATATAAAGCTTTTGCATTTTTTGGTAATACTATTTCTAATAAACAGCATTCATTTTTAACAAATTCTTTAGCAATTTCCTCTGATAAACTACTTGACCAAAATCTTTTTGTTGTATAATTACCTTTATTTTTAACTAATTCTTTTATAAAATCTAAATTTCTTTCACTATATAAAGAATATAAATCGTAATTTAATCTTATTAATTTATTTCTTAAATCATATAAATCTAAAAATATTTTTTTATTATCTATTTTATTTTTTTCTTTTATTTTTTTTATTATTTCTAATTTTTCTAAATTATTATTCTCTATAAAGAAATAATAAAAACTTTCAGGATCTATATTAATTAAAACAAAATTATCACTAATTGGCATATCAAAATTACTTAAAGGTATTTCAAAACTACTTTTATCATCATATTTATTTAATTTTCTAACGCTATCTAAATCTTTTTTAAAATCTTCATCTTCTGTTTCTATTTTATTTGATACTTCTTTTACTTTAATATCAAACTCATTAAAATCATTATAATTTATTTCATATTTATTTATATAATCTATTATTTGTACTAAATCATTTTTAATTTCTTTATCATTTGTTTTTTCAACTGGTAATCTTGATATACCTCTATAAACTATTATTTCTTTTTCTAATTTATTATTACTAACTAAACATAAAAGTACATAAGTATATAAAATATATTTATTTAAAATATAGTCTTTATTCAATTGTTTAATAAATTTAGTTGATAATTCTTTTAAACATTTATTTAATATATTATTATTTATATATTTTTTTCCATTCGAACACTCCAAGAAAGAATTAATATTTTCTGATTTATCTTCTGTAAATGTATCTATTACTTTATTAAAAATTTTAATTACATCTATATTAGATATATCATAATCTTCTTCTAATTTTATTTTTACATTATCAAAATAATTTTTTGTTTGTTCCATTTATTATAAAAAAATAAGAAAAATCAAATAAAATTAAAAATTTTTTTAATTTTTTATTTCTTACGATTAATAACATTATTAATAACACTTAAAACAGATGGATCATTTAAAATCTTTAACTTGCCCGTTTCGGCATCTGCTTTAATCAATGTTTCTGTTTTGAACTTATAACCTTTCTGATAATATTTAACAACTCTAAATGCAGTACCTTTATACCAAGTTCTTACCATAATATTTTCTTTATTCTTAAGTTTATTATGATAATAATGATTAAAAGATGTTGTTAATAATTGCCCCTTGTAATCCAAGATATACATACAGATATTAATATCAAACCATTTGCTTACATAATCAACTGGATTATTAAAGGCGCATTGATTCAAACAAACCAAATCGATTTTAACTCCGTCTTTTGTCATACTAATCTTATCTTTAATCAACATTGCTCTATAAGTCGGATTGTATTCATTTGTTTTATGTTCAAAACCCTGGGTTTTAAACCAATTAATCAAGAAATTATAATTATCTGTTTCATAGATAAAGAAGTCAATATCATTAAACAATTCGGGATCTTCCATCTTTAAACTCAATGGATAACTTCCGGCAATAAATGTTTTGTATTGCATCATCTTATTATAGAGTAATTGGGAATTAATACCAATCTTCTCAAATACTTCCAATTTACGGAAGTTTGTTTTAGGCAATACCTCTTTTCTGTCTTCTTCATTGATAAATTTAATGATTTGTTCTTTACTAATGCCAAGTGATTCTAACTTTGCTTTTAATCCTTCATTAGATGTATTAACCTCAACTAAACTGTCACCAATATCTGTTGTTGTTAAAATATTATTTTCTTTATTAACTAATTCAGTAATATTAAAACTTTCAAGATATATACTTGAATTAGTTTTTTTGGAATACATACTTGAATAAGTTTGTTTGAAATATAAACTCATTGTAAAATTATATTTTTCTGAAATAACAATAGCAATATTATTTGAAATATTAATTTTTAAATTTGTTTCTAAATAACTATATTTAGAAATCATATAAGTATCAATAACATCATATAAATCAAGAGTTGTTTTATTTTTATAATTATTAAAGTATTTAATATCAAAAGAACTTTCAATTTCTTTAACAATATTCATTTCTTTGAATTTGTTAATCTTTTTTTCAATTTCAGGGGTTTAACGTCAAACGAGGAATGCCCCTTCGTAATAATTAAAGAAAAAAATAGAATGAATTATTTTGAATGGAACTTGAAAATGTTGTATTCTCTGGTGGGGCTATGAAATCATTAGCATTTGGTGGAGTAATAAGGGCAATTGATAAAGCCGGATTAAGGGGACAAGTTAAAAGAATTGCGGCGACTTCTGGAGGGGCAATCACGGCATGTTTAATGGCATGTGGTTTTACAGGTGAAGAGATAATAAATATTATGTATAATAGGGATTTTTCTAAATTAAAAGATAATACATCGTTATTGGAAAATATACATCGTTTATCTTTTAATTTTGGTTTTTATAATAATAAATTAATTTCTGAATGGCTATCTGAACATTTACAAGAAAAAAATATAGATGGAAATATTACATTCCGTGATGTATATAATATTTATGGGATTGATTTAATTATACCCGCAACTCATCTTAATACACGCGAAACCGTTTATTTTAGTCGCGAAGAAACACCTGATATGGCTATTGTAGATGCTACAAGAATTAGCAGTTCAATACCCGTTTTCTTTGAAGCTTATAAATTCCGGAAAGATATATATGTTGATGGGGGGATCACTTGTAATTTACCCATTGATATCATAAAAGATAAATATGATCCAAGTATGGAACATACATTGGCTTTTAATGTTATAAATAATGATGATCTAACACAATATAGAGAAATTATAGATTTTATTGATTTCATTAATGAAATTATTAATACTTATTTTTATCATTATAATATTAAAAGAAATATAGAATACAAAAATAATATTGTTAATATACATACGGGCGAAATTAGTCCAATTAATTTCGCATTGAGTAGTGAAGAAAAAATGACATTATTTAGAAGGGGATATCAAACCACAAAAGAAAGATTAAAATATTTCGGCATTGATAATACCATTCATCATTTATTTAAAGAATAAATTATTTCTATCATAAATTAAATGTGTAAGTGTAATTGCAACCATAGTTCAGAATGTATTAAATGGAAAAAATACGATAAAAAGATTTAGAAAAAAGAAATATATCTAAAAGTAGAAAAAAAATGTTAATAGCAGAACATAATATTGATTTTGGTAAAGAATGCTATTGTAATAATGATTGTAATTTAATGTAAAAAATAATTAAACAAAATTAAAACTTTCATTTTAAAAAAAATCAATTTTATTCATTAATTATTTGTATTGCATTGGCTACATATTTTCCTCTATAATTTTCTCCAAAATCCACATAAATTTTATTGTCCTTTATTTTTTTATATAAAAAACTTTTTTTAGTATCAAATAAATGCCAATTATCATCTGCCCAAACTAAAATCGTTTTATTTAAATTATTTACTTCTTCAAAATTTATATAAGAATCTAAAATTAAACTATGTGGCGGATTTAGATTTAATTTTTTATCTATGTAAAGAGGTAAATTATCCATTGTCATAAAAAATTAATTTTATTTTAATTAGAATAGAAACAAAATGGACGATTTAACTTTTTTAATTTTGTTTATTAACTTTTTAATTATTATTGGATTTAGTTGCCAATAATTATCTTTTTTTTATTCGGATTAAAAATTAATTCAAAATCAGAAGTAAATATATGGAAGAAGTTTAGTTAGAAAATTTTAATTTAATAACAATAACCTAATTTTTTCTTATCTTTTTTTGTTAATTTATATTTACTTGTTATATTAAATAAAGTTTTATTATTTAATATTTCTGTATTATTTTCTTTAATTCCTTTAATCAATCTTTTTGATATATAACTCTTATTTGTAACGACTTTATTATTGTATAATTCTATACCAATACTAACATCTATTGGATAAATATTATAATTTCTGTATAATCTTATTTTTTTATTCGGGTTAAAATATTTAAAGAATAATTTATTTCTATCACAAATTAAAATATTAATAAAATTTTCATAATCTGTATCAGAATAAATATATTGATAATAATCAATTGTTTCTTTTTTTGCTTCCTTTAAAACACGATACAATTGATAAAGATATACTTTTTGGATTGTAATTAAATATATAACATCAATTTTTTTATTCTTTTTAATTGGTTCAGAAATATAATTAAAAGTATTTCTTGTTTTTTTAAATTTATTTATTTTTCTTTTATATTTATTTTCTAATTTAAATAATTTTCCTAAATTAAATTTTTTATATTTATCTATTCCTGTTATATAATAAAAATAACAATATTCTTTAAAACTCATTTTTTATTCTAATAATATCATTTTTTATTTAATTATAAATTAACATGGATGGAATTAAAGATTATTATATAAAATTCCCAAATGAAACTAAATTAACATATAGTTTTCTAAATTATTTAAAAAATTAATATATTATTTAGTGATAATAGTGATTTAATTTTTATTAATTGTTTAAATAATTGTGAAGAAGTACAAGATAAATATAATAATATAGAAATTGGAGATTATATATTTATCTCTTTACCACTAACAAGAGATAATAATTTTTCTCAATTACATTTCAAAAAAATAGAAAGTAAAGAAGAATTAGATTTTACAAAAAATTTTAATTTATTAATTCCATATAAAAATATTTTATATAATAAATTTTTATGTGAAAGAATAAAAAATTGTAAAAATGATTATTATTTTATTGATGTTCTTGAACTTAATGCCGAAAAAAAAGAATTTAAAGATTTAGATAACGGACATAGTATTGGAATTTTATTTGATTTTAAATGTGAATTAATATTCATTATTGGTAGTAATTCTATTTAAACACAAGAGATATTTAAAGGATTTATAGATAATAAATTACCAGAATATAAAGATTATAAAATTATATCTGATTTTAGTAAAACTTGTCCAAATTTTAATTTTATTGAAAATATATATCATTATCCTGATGAAAAACTCAAAGATAAACAAAGAGGTTTATGTGTAGTTTGGAAATTATATATTCTTAAAGAATGGTTATTAAGAGAAAATAAAAATTGTGATGATGATTTTATGGAATTTCAAGATAAATTATCCACTCCAAATATAAATGATAAAGAATTTGTTAAATATATAGAAGAAAATAATTTAATTGTTAATCCGATATTTAAAAAAAAAAAAATTCCTATACAATTTAAAAATAAAATACTTTGGCTTAAATATAAAATGGAAATATTTTTATCTGGAATAATGGAATATAGAGATAAACTTCATAAAGAATTATCTGACGAAGAAAGAGAATTAAATGATTTAATTAAAGAAAAAGTAGAATATACGAGTAATTTAAATGATTATCAGCCTGGATCAGATAAATTAAAGAGATTAGATGAATTATATAAAAAAATTATATCTAAAAAATTTTAATATAATAAATTAAATGGATGGAATTAAAGAATATTATGAAAATTTTCCAGAAGAATATAGAATAACAAATAGTTATATGAATTATTTAATTGATAAAAAAAAAGCTAATATTTGTTATTTAAATAATGCAATTGTTATTTTTAGTTGTCATTCAGGAATGAACGAAGATAATGATTTACAAAAAAAATTTGAAAAAAATGATAAATATATAGAAGATATTTATAATAAAAATTTAAATAGTGATAAACTAACATTAGTTAAATACTATGATGATATAACTTATTATGAAAAATTATATAATGTATTAAATTTTAATAAATTTAGTAAAGAAAAAAATATTGAAAATTTATTAATCCCAAAAAATAATTTATTATATGATAAAAGATTAATTAATATAATAAATGAATGTAAAAATAAAAATAAAGATGGAATTGCTTTATATATAATAAGTATTAAATTACATGATGTTAAAAATGATAATATTTTTGAAATTGATACAAGTCATAATATAATATTATACTATGACTTTAAATGTAATTCAATGATATTATTTAATAATGATAATATTAAAGTTGCTGAGAATTTAGAATATTTCTTTAAAAATGATTTAAAATTAGATATTATAAATAAAAAAAAAGAATTTAACTTTATTTGTCCTTTATCTAAAAATCCTAATTATTTTTCTTTTCAAGAATATGAACTAATGTTTAAAACAGATCAAAATGAAAATGGATTATGTATTGTTTGGCAGTATTTCTTTTTAAAAAAATGGATATTTAGAAAAAATCCACATTGTGATGATGATTTTGAAGAATTTCAAAAAAAAATATTAAAAATACCAGATAATTTTAATTTAGAAAAAGAAATTAAAAAATATAGAGTTGAAAGAGATTATAAAGTTTATTCAGATGCTCCAAAACATTATGTTGAAAGAGGATTATATGCAAAAATATTAATTAATGATTTTTTAAATGGTATAATGGAATATAGAAATGAATTAAGAGATAAATTAAAGAAAGAATTAACTGAATTTAAAAAAAGAATTGAAATAGAAAGTGATTTATTATCTTATTTGAATAAAAAAGAAGAAACATACAATGAAGATAAAATATATATTAATCAAAATAAAGAAAAATATAATGAAATAAAAATTATTGAAAAAAAAAATTTAAAAGAAAAAGATTTTAAATTTAAAGAAAAATATATAAAAAAACTTAATTTTATAAAAGAATATGAAAAAAAAGATAAAGAATTTGATATAAATAGTAAAGAACTTGGAAAACTTTCTAAAAGATTAGCAATAAAAAGATATTTTTAACCAAAGTTTCCAAAGCTCACTTAATTTATCTGTTTCACAAAGATAAATTAAGTTTCCAAAGCTCACTTAATTTATCTGTTTCCCAAAGATAAATTAAGTTCGCAAGCTCACTTAATTTATCTGTTTCCCAAAGATAAATTAAGTTCGCAAGCTCACTTAATTTATCTGTTTCCCAAAGATAAATTAAGTTCGCAAGCTCACTTAATTTATCTTTTTAATCCTATCTAAATATATTTTTTTCTGTTTATCATGATCAACAATTGGTTTAGGGTATCCTTTTTTATCCAAGTAAATATCATGTATTTCATCTGGGGTATATCCTCTTAACTCGGGTATCCATTGTTTAATATACAAACAATCCGGATCATATTTCTTTTGTTGTAATGTAGGGTTCATTACTCTAAACCAGGGCAATGCTGATGCCCCTACACCAACAACTGAACTCCAATTGCCTGTATTAATTGCCCAATTTATATCTGTTAATTTTTGGCAAAAGTATTTCTCTCCTTCCCGCCAATTTAAATATAAATCCTTAGCTAAGAAAGAAGCAACTAACATACGAACTCTATTATGCATCCATCCAGTTTCATTTAATTGGCGCATCCCGGCATCTATTATGGGATATCCAGTACGCCCTTCTTTCCATTTTTTTAACTTAGTTGGGGATTTATCCCATTTAATTTTGTCCCATTTTGGTAAGAAAGATTTATTTTTAATATGGGGATAATGCCACATAACTAATGAATAAAAGTCTTGCCAATATACTTGCCGAACTAATACTTCCGGGGCTTTAACTTTTTTAAGATAATAATATAATTCTCTTATACTTATACAACCAAATTTAACATAAGCCGATAACCATGTAGTATTCTTACTCGGTATTTCTCTATTTTTAGTGTATCCCAAAACAATATTTCTAAATGCCGGGGTCTTCATTAAATTCCATAGAATTGAACGCCCCCCTTTTACTATATTATCTGTTTTCAATTGGGGAATTTTTATAGGGATCTTTGTTGATTTTGATTTGTTTTTCTTTTTTATTTCTTTACTCTTGTTTAATGGAATCGCCGGTTTAACTTTACTCACTTTCTTATAAAAGGGCGAGAATACTTTGTAATCATAAGTAATAGAAGTTAATAATTGATCATCCTCAATAATTACCTCTGTTCCCTGTTTATTACACTCTTTTACTATTTTATTATCTCTCTCAATTGAATATGGTGTGTAATCTCTATTAAATGATACTATATCTATATTGTACTTCTTTATGTATTTACTTACTTCTTTATCTGGTGCGCCCTTTAAATACTCGATCTTTACTTCTTTGTTCAAATCTAATAGAGATTGAATCATAAAAACAATTGAACGGGAACTCGAATATTTGTTCTTTAATTGCTTTGGGTCAAAGATAAAAATAAGATAAATATTTGAACACTGGGAAACTAATTTATTTAATGCCAAATTATCAATTATTCTTAAATCCCGGCGAAATATATGCACTCCAGAGGACATTAGGTATTTTAATTTAAAATTTTATTTTTATTTTATTCTAAATTAACTTCGATAGATTAAAATGGATGAAGAAATTACAAGAGAAAATCAATTGATGGAACTTAGTTCCCTTGTTGATGATTTAAAAAAAAATAAAATGATTGATAGATTTTTATTATTTTCATTAATTATTATTTATTTAATTACTCTTTATGTTTTATTAGGAATTTGTTAACTTCTTAAAATTTATTTTAACTTCTTAAAATTTATTTTAACTTCTTAAAATTTATTTTAACTTCTTAAAATTTATTTTAACTTCTTAAAATTGAATTTTTTTTTTTATTAAAATCAAAAATGATTTTTGGAAACGAAATAGATATATATAGGAGAAAATATGGATATAATAAGGCAGTTGAAACATTAGATTTAATGAAAACAGAATTAATTAATAGAGAAACAAATATAGAAGAAATAAAAGAACGGGTAGGAGTATACCATGAGGATTATTATAAATCATATTCAATTGAAACAAATTCTGTATCAAAAAAAACAAATTTATTTATTAATATGACTTCATTATTTATATATTATAAAAACTTATGTCATATTGATATTAAATATAAAATACATAAAATATTAAATAAATTAGAAGAAGATTGGGATAAAAAATATCCACTTAAAGTTCATGATAGATTTCAGTATAATAATGAAATAAATTTTACTTGTGTTAGTTTTTTACACAATGGTTTTACATTATATAATACAGAAAATGTAAAAAAAATTATTATTAAAATTAATCAATATAAAAATGAAATTTATAATGAAGAAAGAAAAAATAAAATAGTTATAAATGAAACATTTATTAGTTGTAGTTATAAAGGCAATAATTCAAGTTTTAAATTAGAATATTATGATCATTCAATACCTTGTAATATTATATTAATTCCAAATAGTTATAGTATGAATTCTTTAGTTAAAAATATCTTATTTACGAATAATTTTATTATTATCAATGATAAAAGAGAAACAGTTTATTATTTTTATGTTTTTTGTTATAAAATGAATGAAGTTTTAGAAAAATATCTAACAAAAAGAATTACAATACCAAAAAAGATTAAAATAAAAGAAACAAATGAAGAATTTGAATTCCCACAAGAATTTATTGATATTGTTGTTGAAACAGATTATGAAAAATCCAGATTTTATTTTGACCCTGATCAATATTATAGAAAACAAAAGCTATTAGATGAATTAGCAAATAAATTTAATTATAATAGAAAAATTAAAAAAAGTATATTTAAAAAAAATCCTAATACAGTATTTAAAAATTATAATTTTAAAAATTATTTATATTTTAATTATTATTTATAAATTTATAAATAATTTTTTTTTATATAATCTAATTCTTTTTTAATATCTGTTATAGTTTCTGATCCCCTTTCCAATATTAATGGAATACTCTTTTCTTTTGCTATTCTAATTATTTCTTTAATCCCCTCTGGTGATCCACCCAATGCCGGATTAGTAATATACCCCTTACCAAATTGTCCGTGTCTGTCTTTTCTACTGGCCAGAGGATTTAAACTATCATTTAAATGAATGGCGATTACACGATTTTTGCCGATTTCTTTATTCCATTTTTTCCAATAATCTTCTGCTCCCTTCTTTGTTCTTATATCATAACCGGCCGCAAATATATGGCAAGTATCAATAACAAAAGTTATTAATTTCTTTTCTGCGGCTGTGAATTTCTTATATAATTGCCCAAGTTCTTCTATTCTTGTAAGCATTTCTGATCCCTGACCAGATGAAGTTTCAATTGAAATCCTTAAATATTTTTTCTTTTCTTTTGCCCCGGCACCACTAAAAACCTTTTTAATTGTTTTCTTAATATTTGTTATTGTATTTTTATAAGCTTCGTCATAAGACATTTTACATTGTTTTCCCAAATGAATTACTGATGTTGAACCCCCAATTTTATAAGCATTTTCTAATTGAACAGAATAAGCATGATGAACCCAAGCCTTTGGTGATGCCAAATTAAGTATATATTTAGAATGGGTCATTAAGAAAAGGTCATTATCTACTACATAATTTAAACATTCATCGGCCTCTTTCTTTGATATAGAACCCAATTGGGAATTCTTTGGACTACTCGTCATTATTTGAAGACAATTTATGTTTAAACATTTTGTTAATTTTAGTGTATCCAAAAATGTTTTATTCTTATTAATATGCGATCCTAAAACTAATACCATCTTTAATCTGATTTAATAAAAAAAATAAAATTTAAATTTAAAAATTATTTATACGAATATGCTTTTCCACCCATATTATGAAGAGTTTTATAATTATTTACAGAAATAAACCAGAATTTATTTTCAATTGAATGAACAATTTCTTTAGAAACAATTAATTCATCAAATAGAATATAATAGTAATCCCCAATTTTTGTAAAATCATCAAATTTATATTTTTTATTATTTAATTCTATTTCTTCAAATTCATTTTCGATAATTAATCCAGATAAAATATTAATAATTTTATTTTCTGAACTGATAATTTCATTAAAAGGCAAATTATAACCAGTATTATATTTTTCTAAATATGTTTTTAAAGGTAAAGAAGACTTATATTGATCAATATATACCTCTATATCATCTAACTCAAACTTATCAACATAAAATTGAATAGAATGAAATGCTGGTTGTGAAATTCCTTCATTAAATAAATAACTTGGAATATTTTGAACATCAACTTCTAAAATATTTCTTAATAATCGGAAAAATTTTCCTTCGATATGTTCAACAATTTGATTTCCAATAATAATATCAATGTAATTAATTTTTGAATTAGGTTTTAATAATTTAATTTTTAAATTTTTAAAAATAGTTTTATTTGTTGAATATGGTATTGTATATTTATTATCAATTAATTCTAATTTAATTGTTTTTTCAAATCGTAATTCCGGTTTAATATATTTATCTCTATATTCATGAGCAATTGATTCAGGAACTGTTTCAGTCATTTTAATAATATAGAAAAATAAATTTAATATAATAAATAAATATTTTTTTTATACTAAAATATTTATTATTCGAATTAAAATTAATGGATTATTTTTTTGGTATCATAATAGAATAATAAATTAGCAATTTTGCCGAAGGCTAAGGAGGGGGTTAAGGGGAGTAAATTCAGCTTAGCCGGATTTACGTCTAATGGGGATACGCAAAGCGTATCCCCAGAACACTGTTCCCCCAAAATTGATTAATTTAAAATTTATTTTCTAAAATAAATAAAATAATGAGATTTGAAATTATTTTGGGTTGTATGTTCTCTGGGAAATCAACGGAGTTAATTCGCCGTTTATCCCGTTATCAAGCAATTAATAAGAATATATTAGCTATTAATCATTCTTTTGATTCAAGAACAGATGATTCAATTAAAACACATAAAGGAACAACAATCCCGGCAGTAAAGAGTAATAAATTAATGACAATTATTGATACACTTGATTATAAAAATGCCGAAATTATTGGCATTGATGAAGCCCAATTCTTTGAGGATTTATATGAATTTGTTTTAACTTGTGAAAGAGATAATAAAGATTTAATTATCTGTGGATTAGATGGGGACTATCAGAGGAAACCAATGGGGCAAATATTGGACTGTATTCCTCTCTGTAATTCTGTTGTAAAATTGAATGCCCTTGATAAAGATGGAAGTGATGCCATTTTTACTAAAAGAATTAATAGCGAAGAAGGGGCAATTGTTATTGGAGGGTCAGATAAATATATTGCTGTTTCAAGGGCAAATTATTTTAAATAATAGTCCAATGTTTAGTTCTAAAAAATATTTCAATTTTTTAATTAAAAATTAATTTTTTTTTAATTAAAAATGGGACAAACAATATCAGATGATTGTATAAAATATGAAACTAATTTAAAAGAAATAATAGAGAAAATATATGAAAAAAAAGATTTAAAAAAATATAATGATTATATTATATGTTGTAATTTTAGATTAGATAATATATTAGACCCAATAATATTTAAAAAATCAACAGTTCATAGAGGATGGAAATTTAAAGATTTAATTTTACTTATAAAGTATTATAAAGAATATAAAATACATTTTTGTGAATGTAGAATAGAAAAATTAGATTTTAATTATCTATATGAAAATAGAAATAATTTTATAAATCATAAAATCTATTTGATTTAAAAAATTGAATTTTTTATATATTAAATCAAAAAAGAATGGATTTTGATATTAATACTATTTATAACACATATATTAAATTATATCCTTATTGGAATTCTTTTCAAATGAAAGAAAATTATAGTTATAGTTTAGTTTATAATAAATTAAAAATGTCAAAAATGAATTTTAAAAAGAGAATAATTCAAAAAGAAGAAATTATTGAAAAATTAAGTAAGATTATTTTGGATATTTCTATTAATGAACCAATGCTAATGTCTATTATTATAAATAATCAAAAGAAATTAATTATTGAAGCGAAGCGGAATTCATAAAAAATTGAATTAAATTCTCTTTTTAATTGAAAAGAAAATGAGGTACCAAGACAACCCAAATTTCAGAATTTTGGTCAAAGAAATTGCAAACGCCGGCGAAGACAAATATCATTTGTTGATTGGCCTCAATGAGTTGATGAAGGGTTGGGATTGTTTGGATATCCCAACAAAACAAGATAAGATTGATTTCTTCCATGAAATTACAATCAAAACAGATATAAATATTATTATTGAGTTCTTTGCAATTATTATGCTTGATTTGTATGATCACGGCGAAGAATTTTTTGAACGGACAACTAAAATGTCAGTTTAAATTTTTTTTTTTATAAGATTTTAAATCATTTAATTTATTATTCTGATAATTTAAATAGATGACAGAAAATAGTGCTGTTGTTATGGTTATAGAACATCTATATAATATTGGTGAATGGATGCCAAATGTTGATGGTTCTTGTGAAACTTATGCAGTTGTAAGAGGAAATGAATATGTTGTACCCTGTATTGTTCTCTATAAAGAGTTAAATAGGGGCGAAATAGTTTGGTCTTCTGGCGGGGGTATGAGAGATGCGAAAGATCAAGATATAATTGAAACGGCATTAAGGGAATTAGAAGAAGAAACATATGTAAAATTGCCCCGATCTAAACTTAAATTAGACGAAAGCAATATCTATAAAAAATGCCGGATTTGGATAACCGAATTATCTGATATTAAAAGAAGCGAATTTATAAGAATAAGATATGAAACAAGTGGATTAAAAAGGGAACAGAAGGAAATGCAGGATTTAACAAAAGTCCCATTAAGAAATTTAATTAGTAGTATAGATAATAATACAAGAACAACAACAGATATATTAGGCAATAAAATATTATTAAGATATTCCCAGTTCAAATGTATTTCTGAAAATAAAAATATTTATAATATAATTAAATCATATATATAAAAAAAAAATTAAATTAATTTTTTTTTATTTATTTTTATTTTTTTTTTATAATTCCCCGAAATTGAAATAAAATTTTAATTAATTTACAAATCAAAAACATGAAGCCGTACTACGAGATTAAACCATATATTTTCATTGATTATATTCTTAAAGAAGATTTCAGTGGAATTATTGAAGCAGATGAAATTAAATGTTTTGTTAATCCAAAAACTGAAGAAGAAAAAAAAGAATGTGAATATTATTTAAATATTAAAACAGTTGATAATGCAAAATTTGAGGAAGGAGACTATTCTAATCCTGCATCTACTTTATACAAAAATAAAAAAGGTATTGTATCAGAATATGAAAAATGTGTCTTTGATTCAAGAATTGAAAAAAATGTTATTGATAAATTAAATAAAAAAACAGATAAATTTATTTTAAGATTTGAAAATAATGTTCAAATGATTTATCTTTATAATGATTTAGATAAATTATATGATAGTACTATAACTCAATATAAATATTATTGTAATGGAATTTATAATATGTATAAAATGGATGGTGCATTTATTATTGATCTAAGATATCTAACTAAAGTTAAAGAGTATATTGAAAATCCATCAAGATATAATTATAAATTACATATGTTTAAAACAAAAGAATTAAAAAATGCTTCAATTAATTATGTAATTAAAAATAAAATTGAAGATGCTGTTATAATTAAGGATGGTTACTATAATTTCTATAACGGAAATTACGAATATTCATATTTCTATTCTAATATTGAAAAAGATGATTTAAATAGAATGTTTAATTGGTGTGATATTAAAATTAATGAAAAAAATGTTATCCCAAGACATGAATTTATTGAAGTTAGTTGTATATATAATTTTCAAAAAAAATATATTTATAAAGATTTAGGTAATGCTAGATATTTAATTCGTGAAGAAGATGAAAAAGAATATTATTGTATTAATCAAGAAAAAGAAAATATTACTGTTCCAAAAAATAAAAAGATTAAATTACATAAAATTAAATTAGACAAATATAATTTTGAGTTGTTCAATATGTATAATATTCACATTGATATTATTGATAATAAAGAAAAAGCAATTATTATTGATAATATTAATAAAGATAACAATTATAAAATTTATAAAGATGGGGATTGTTATTATTTCTATTCTGATTTAGAAAAATATGAATTACAAAAAATTTTTAAATATGGTACATTTGAAATTAATATTAATAGTGAAAGAACTTTTGAATTTGAAGAAGTTGAATATTTACCCATTGATGAACTTAATAAATATATTTATAATAAATTTGTTGATACATGTCTCATTCTCAAAGAAGATAAAGATGAAGTAATAAAAATTATTAATAATAAAAAAGAATGTATTAATGATCCTGTTTTAAAAGGAATGGATAAATCAGTGAAAACACAAGAAGATTGGATTAAACTTTAATTAAGTAAATATTCTTTAATTTTTTTATCTATAATATTTTATTCGAATTAAAATTAATTTCATCTAAATATAGTAATGGATTATTTTTCTTTTTTTGGTATCACAATAGAATAATAAATTAGCAATTTTGCCGAAGGCATTTGTTTGCTTTGCAAACAAATAAGGGATGGGGAGTAAATCCGGCTAAGTTAAATTAACGTGTATCAGGGATCAACAAAGTTAATCCCCCCAAAAATTGATTTTTTTTATATTAATTTGAAATGACTTCACAAGAATTGATTAGTAAATTTTTATCATATTTTTATTATACAGATAAGAATATTATTATCTATATCATTGGGGAAGAAAAAGATAAATTACTTAATCATTTAAGAAATATTAATTATTTTGATAAAATTAAGCTATATGAAGAAGAATTAGATGATATTAATCTGCTTCAATATATCAGCGGTTGTGGAAAAATTATATTATGTCCCGAATTTGGGAATTTAACAAGTAATTATATCTTTAACTTATTAAAAAAATATTGTTATGTTTTAAATGTTAAAGAGTTTAAATCTTTTACATTGAAAAAAATTAATAATATTCCGGAACAAACAGAATTTATGAAGTTAGATAAACTTAAATTATTGGGCAATAATAGTATTAATAGATTTATTGATGATAATTATAAGGAATGTCCAAATAGTATTATTAATCTATCTGAATTTATAATTAAATATATTGATTATTGTAAAAAAGAAAATAGAATTATACATTATAAATTTAATGAAATAAATTATAATCTCATTAAAAAAATAAGATTAAGAGGCGGAGTAATTAAAAAAAAGAAAATTAAAAATAATTGTATCCCCATTATAGAGGGATTAATGTTAAAATCCCAATATTTAAACCAAATGGATATTTTCAACTAACTCGATCATTCTTTCAAGGGGCATATTTTTTCTTCTATCAAGTATTATAGCATCTTCATTTTGATGAATTGAATGTTCGTCATTACTTAATGCATATAATTTTATCTCTTTTTTATTTTTTGTATATGAATACCATAATGCCAATTGGTCATAAAACCATTTTAACTCTTTTTCCTCTATATAATTACTAAAATCATTAATAAATCGCTCGCTTCTTGATGAAAATCCCATTACAGATGCCAAAAACTTGGCATTTTCTTTCTGTCTTGGTCTATATGTACAGATGAAATCATATTTATCTAACTTCTCTAATATGGGGCTTATATCCTTTAATATAATACTATCGGCATCAATCCAAAGGAATTTAGAAGTATTATACCATGATTCTTCTATTAATTGTGTTTTAATCTTTAAAATAGCACCATCCCTTACTGCCTTTCCAATATTATTTCGGCTTTTTAATGGGATCCAACGATAGATAAATTCATATTCGGGATATTTACTTCTATAGTCCTTTAATTTAGATTGATCCCAACCAATACAAAAACATTTTGCCGGTTTATTTGGATTACTCTTTCTATATGATTTAAAGAGTAAATTAATATAATGACTATAATTATCTGTTGCACAGGTAATAATCATTATTTTATTAAAATATAAAATAAATTAACAAAGTTAATTTAATCCAAATAAAATTTATTTTATATTCGGAATAATAAATTAAATTAACTTTGTTAATTTAATCTAAATAAAACTAAAGATGGATTTAATTATTAATGAAAAAAATTATTTTTATTTTTATAATCAAAAAGTAAATAAAAATTAAAAAAAAAAAATAATAAAGAATGAATTTACAACTAATTGTTTACCAATGAGATGTGGATTATTTAAAGATATAATAATTAAAACAAAATTAAAAATTAAAACAATAGATATAATTATTGGTGGTTGTATTGTTGAAACTATAGATTATAAATTTCTAAAAATTTATAATTATCTTTTAAATAAAAAAGATAAAAGTTTTAAAAATTATTTATATGAATATTATTTTGATTTTGAAAAAAAAATAATAATTCCAAGTTTTATATTTAATTATGGATTAATAAGATTAGATTTTCATCATATAAATTTAAATATTACATTTAATGATAATATTGTTAATGAAAATGATATAGATATATATGTTAATCATTATAATATTGATGTTTTTACTTATATAAATTATTGTAGTCTAACATATGATATACCATATAAAGAAATAGTTAAAGTTAATAAAACTTTTGAAGAAACAATTGCTTTAATATTTGAAACTCCAAAACCTAATTCTATTAAAATAGGAAAATATTACATTCAATATGGAAAATTTGAAGATCAAAAATTAGATGAACCTGTTTTACAAATTGTTGATAATATATTTAGAGTATATAAAGGTATGGCCGGAAGAAAATATTTATTTTGTTAAATTCTCCAAATTGAAATTAATTTTCAATTAATTTACAAATCAAAAACATGAAACCGTCTTACGAGATTAAACCAGTTATTTTCTACGATTATTATCTTAAAGAAAATTTTAGTGGAATAATTGAATTAATTAATGGAAGTACTTACTTTATTAATCCAAGAACAGAAGAAGAAAAAGAATGTGGAGATTATTTAACTATTAAAATAATTGGTTGTCAGCTTATTGAGGATGATGATATTTCTGTTAAATTATTTAAAAATGGTAATCGCTGTTTTGATTCTCTTGACTTAATGTTAATTTTTGAAAAAATTAAGCATTTATGTATGTTAAGAAGTAAAAATGAAAAACAATTAATTCATTTCTATCCAGATGGAAATATTCCAAAAGAATTATCTGAATATATGTATTATGAATCACATGGAATTTATTTATCAGATTTAAATTATTTAATTGATATTGAAAATTATATTGAAAATTATAAAGATCATCAAAATGAATTTAAATTATATAAAATTAGTACAGAATTAGTTAAAAGTTCAATTTATAAATTTTGTGCTACAACATCTATTGATAGAGCAATTATTATGAAAGATACAAATATTTATAGTACTTATGATAAAAATGATGGATATTCATATTTCTATTCTGATTTAGAAAAAAATGAATTAAGAAAAATTTTTATTAATGATTATTATCCAATTGAAATTTATATGAAAAAAGATAGTGAAAAAACTTTTGAATTTATTGAAGTTGATTATCATCAATTAATTAAGGATTATGTTTATAAAATATTTGATAATTTCAAATGTTTAATTCTTAAAGAAGATGAAGAAAAAGTTAATAAAATTTTTAAAGAAAATAATATTGTTAAAACTCAAACAGTTGATGGCAAATCTATTTTATCAAGAGATTTAAGAAACAAACCTCAAGAAGATTGGGTTAAAATTGATTAAGTAGATTTACAAAGTAAATCTTTATTTTTTTATTCAAATTAATTTAATCCAAATAAAAAAAATAATTTAATTTGATGGTTGAAGAATATCATAAAGTTCTCCTTCATCAACCTTAATTAAATCACTTGGTGTTTCGCCATTATTATTTTTTTTAACATAGTTAATGCCATTTTTAATCATCAATTTAATAATTTCAATCTTCTTTTTTAATTCCATATCAGATGTAATAATCAAATGAAGACCATTGTTTCCATTTTTATCCTCTAATTCAAGATAAGAATGTTGAATATAGTCCTTTGTAAGGATTTCATAGAGTGTATCATAATTGGCAATATAACAACATTTGATGAATGTAATTTCGCTTTTAATAATATTATCTGTTTCTTCATCTAAAACTTTATCTAAATTTTCTTTATCTAATTTTTTAATATAATCTTTATTTAATTTATTTAATTTTTTAATATGTTCTTCTTCTTCATCAGGTAAAATTTGTTCTAAATTTTCTCCTACGTCATCTGATGAAATTTCGTTATTATTTTCTTTCGTATCAGGAGTTTTATAAATTTGATTTTCATTTGATTTAATAACAATTTCTTTATAATCAGTATCTTGTTGAGGTTTTTTTAACTTTTGGGTATTTTCTTTATTATGATTTTTATAATAATAATTCATAGTTTCATTTGAACTTTCCATTTTAAGAGATTTTAAATAATTAAAATTTCTTTTCATTTTTTTTTGACTTAAAAATCTTTATTTTTTTAACTCCCCGAAATTGAAATTAAAATTAAATTAATTTACAAATCAAAAACATGAAGCCGTACTACGATATTAAACCAGTTATTTTCTACAATTATATTCTTAAAAAAGATTTCAGTGGAGTTATTGAAACAGATGATATTATGTGTTTTATTAATCCAAAAACAGATAAAGATATGGAACAATATGAATATTCTTTAAATATTGGGAAAGTAGGAAAATATGAAGAATATAATTATACTACATTTAGAAAAAATAATAAATATTATTATGATAGTGATAAATTATTAAAAATTATTAATAAACTTAATAAAGATAATAATGATATTGCCATTTTAAGGTATAAAAAAGAGCATAATTTTATTCATCTTTATACTGATTTAAAAAACTTATATTATGAAAAAGATATTAGTTCTGATTATCCTAAACAAAATGGTGCATTTTGGATTGAACTATATGAATTAGATATAATTAAAAATTATATTGAAAATTATAAATATCATCAAGATGAATTTAAATTATATAGAACAAAAAATATTCCACACAATTATACAACAGTTAAAGTTATTGAAAAAGCAATTATTATGAAAAATACAAATGTGAAAGATATTCATGTTTATATTGATGGACATTTCTATTTCTATTCTAACTCAGAGAAGAAAGAATTAGAAAAATTGTTTAAGGATAACAATGGATCAATTGATTTTGAAGTTAAACAAACAGATAAAAAATATTTTAATTTTATTGAAATTGAGTATAATAATTTAATTGATAAATATGTCTATAAAAAATTAGATAATAATAAATGTTTAGTTCTTAATAGTGATATAATTAATATTAATGTAATTATTAAAAAGAGTAAAGAATGGATTAAAGTTGATTAATTAAATCTTTATTTTTTTTTTATTTTTTAGTTAAAAGAACTATAATTAAATTATCGAATTATATAATAGGATAACAATGACAACCCCAGATTTTAATGCCGAACAAGCAGAATATCTAACTGTTGATCCTCGGATGTATAGTTTCATCCGACTAACTGCTATTAAAAACATTGACGATGCTATTGTAGAAATGGTTACAAATAGTATTGACGCTTATCATCGTATGGGATTAGATAATTCCTCTAACTTAGATGAAATCGAATTAGATTACACTGAACGCACATTAATTAATCGTGATCAGGCTCTTGGAATGACTGGTGATGAAATGGTTTCCAAACTAATGACTATTGGTAGTTATACCAGTACAGTTGGAAGTCGTGGTTTCTTCTCTCGTGGTGCTAAGGATTTGTCCGCCATTGGTAATGTCCAATTTGATTCGATTAAAGATGGATTATACTCTCAAACTTTCATTAATACTAAAGGCCAATCTGCCCAAACACATAAAGATGAACCAGTTTCCCAGGCAATTCGAGATGAGTTAAAGATAACAAATAATGGAATTCGTGTTAAAATTTATCTTAAGGATATTGCTGAATTACCTTCTCCAGATAATTTAGTTTATAATATCGAAAATCATTATTCATTAAGAGATATTATATCTGATGCCCAAAACATAGTTCATTTAACTACATTAGGTGCAACTGGTGTTGGTCATTCATCTGATGTTGATAAAGAATTAACATTTGAAAAACCCACAGGTGATTTAATTGTTGATATGACTTATACTGTTCCCGGATATTCTAATGCTGCAACTGTTGAATTTAAACTATATAAGAGCCCGGTTAAGATCCCCGAACCAGAAAATGAAAAATATATGAAATTCGGATTAATGGTTAAATCCGATGTTGCCGTTCATGAAAACTCCTGTTTATATAGTCCATTAAGATATCATCCAATGATGCCTTATCTATTTGGAACCATAACCTGTAATTATATTGAAGATATGATGTACGAAATTGATGCCGGGGATGAAACCGTATTAAATCCCTATCCAATTATTGATCATTCCCGAACTAATGGATTAGTTAGAGGCCATCCCTTTGTTAAAGCATTATACTCTATTCCTTATGCCCGAATTAGTGTAATTTTAGATGAAATGAATAGTAGTGAAGCCGATGGTTTCCAACCAACTGATATTAAGGAACTATTAGAAAATTTACAATTATTCGGAGATGCCCTTTTTGATGAAGTAGCTCCTCCAAGTGATTATTATCTTAATGAAGATATAAATAATGTAAGAAAAGTTAAACTATTAGGTAAAGGCGGAGGTTCAGTTATATCTGAGAATCAGGAATTAATTTACTCCGCAAGTTCTATTACAACTGAAATAACCGCAAGAGCTGCTAAAGCAAAGAGTCTAAGTTTCAAAATTTTATTTACTGATTCCCCTATGGAACGCCGATATGTTCTATATAAACAAGAGAATGATTTGGTTCTCAAAATTGCACAAGGTGATCCCGCTTTATCTCGTTTCATTGATACTGATAATGATGGACAAGTCGATTGGTATAGTGAAAGCGCCCGAATTGTATTGGCCGAAATAATTACAGAAGCATTAGCTCGTAGTATTATTGAATATGAAATGATTCAAACCGGCGCACCCGAATTAGATGGATTATCCGCTGTTGATAATATGTATACTATATTCCGCAAATACGAAGATGCCGTACAAAAAATAGAGGATACTATTTATACCATTCTATTAAACTCAACTGATGTTTAAATAAAAAAATTGAAATTTATTTTTTTTTATTTAAAATGGAAGAAATAACATCTGATTTAGAAAAATTAAATATAAATAAAAAAATAATTGAAAATTATAAAGAAAAAATAAAAAAAGAAATTGAACTAATTTTAAATTCAAAAAGAAAAAAATATATTTATGAACCAACAATGTTTGGAATTGAAACATATGAATATAAAAAAGCATTAGAAATAAGTAATAAGGTAAGACAATTACAAATGAAAGAAGGAAAAATAGCTCAAGTGTTAATTGGTAATTTTTATGGTTGGGAAGATTTAGGTAATGGTCATTCATCTGGATTAGATTGTAAAAAAAATGATAATTCAATAATAATAGAAATTAAAAATAAATATAATACTTGTAATTCAGATAATCAAAAAACTTTATTAGATAAATTATCTAATTATAAAAAAAAATATCCAAATACACGATGTATTTGGGGAATTATTAATCCTAGATTAAATTGTACTAAATTAAAAGAAAAAATAAAATATAATGATGTTGAAATTGAAAAAATTCAAGGTATAGAATTATTTAGTTTGGTATTTACTTTAAATGCTATTAATTATGCTAATGAAATAATTAATTTTACAAAAGATTTAATAGAATAAATAAATTCAACAAAGTTGCTTTTTATTTATTCTGAATTAAAATAATTTTTTAATTTCAAATGCAATAGCATTTGCTAAATTCACAGGAACAGCATTTCCAATTTGTTTATATACCTGATTAACAGAACCATAAAAATTATAATCATCTGGAAATGTTTGAATTCTAGCATATTCTAAAATTTGTAAAGGTCTTGTTTCATTTGGATGGCATCTTTCTGTTTGTTTTTGTGATGGAGATGTTAATAAAGTTAAAGATGGTTTATTCATATCTAATCTTTTTAATATTCCTCTTTTTCCTCCCCCAGAATTATAACTTTTACCTAAATAAGTCTTTTGTTTATCGATTGGTAAATTAATCCAACAACCACCTTCAGGAATTAGATTAAATAATTCCATCTTTTCTTTACTGTATAATAATCCATCACTCTTTGGACAATTTAATAATACATCTTTTAACACAGGTTTATTTTCTTGTTTAACAGGAAAATTAAATTCTTTTTTAATTGAAATATGAACACCAATAATAATTAATCTTTCTCTATTTTGCGGCACATTATAATCATTCGCATTTAAAACTTCATATTTAACTTTATATTCTTTTATTTTTTCTATTTCCTTTAATATAAAATTTAATGTTTCTCCTTTATTATGAATTAATAATCCTTTAACATTTTCGATTAAAAAAACTTTTGGTTTTAACTCATTAATCATTTTAATGAAATGCATAATTAATATTCCTCTATTATCTTCTATTCCTTTCTTTTTCCCGGCTAAAGAGAATGATTGACAAGGAACACCCCCCATTAAAACACTTACATTTTTATATTTCTTTAAATCTAAATCTTCCATATTACATTTAATAATATTTGTATTTGGATGATTTAATTTTAATGTTTCTATACAATATTTATTATTATCATTCAATAATAATGGCTCGAAATCATTATCAATAAATCCTTTACTTAATCCACCAGCACCTGCACAAACTTCAATAAAAGTTTTTTTAATCATTTATTTTTAAATTATTTATTTTTTTTAATTCAATTTCTGGGGGAACTACGTTCAGGGGATACGCTTTGCGTATCCCCGTTAGACGTAAATCCGGCTAAGCCGGATTTACTCCCCTTAACCCCCTCCTTGACCTTCGGTTAAATTTACTTTATTCAATTACATTAAATTTCTTTTTTGGATTAAAAATAAAAGTTCAATTACATTGAACTTTCTTTTTTATAATACTCAATTGTTTTTCCAATTCCATCATAGAAAGAAACCAATGGTTTATATCCCAAATAAGCATCTGCTAATGAAATATTGCCTTTGGAAAACTTAACGTCCCCGGGTCTTTCAGCTCCATATTTAGGATCTTTATTATATTTTAGCCGTTTTGCGATAGTGTAATAGATAGTATTAATATCATAACTGTCTCCACAAGCGACATTGTATGCTTTACCAAATGCTCTATCATCCTCTGTTGTTAATGCCAAGTAATTTGCCGAAACGGCGTTATCAACAAAAGTGAAATCTCTACTAATTTTGCCATTTCCATTAATAACACATCTTTTACCGGATAAACATTGGTTAATAAACTTGGGAATTACTGCAGAATATGGCCCATTTGGATCTTGACGGGGCCCGAATATATTGAAATAACGAAGTCCAATACATTCCATCTTATATTCTTTATGATATATATTGGCTATCATTTCATTACTTAATTTACTTAAAGCATATGGGGATAAAGGAGTTCCAATGTGATTTTCTACTTTTGGATTATGATAATCTGTTCCATATACTGAACTACTTGAAGCATAAACAAAACGTTTAACTCCGGCCTTGTTTGCTTCGTGTAAAAGATTAGTCATCCCAATCATATTAGAGTTAAATGTAGCAACCGGGTTTTTAAATGAACGGGGAACACTACCTAAAGCGGCTTGATGACAAATCATATCAACTCCATTAACTAATTCTTTAATTGTTTCGCGATGACGTAAATCGCCTTTTGTAAATTTTAATTTATCGGGAAATGTTTTTAAGAAAGGCTCGAGATTTTTCATCTTTCCTGTTGATAAATTATCTAATACTCTTACTTCTTTTACTGGGGTTCTTGTTAGAAAATATTCAACAATATGGCTTCCAATAAACCCGGCACCGCCTGTAATTAATATTTTCTTATTTTCCATTTAGTATAAGATAATAATAATTTGGAATTTATATAAACGAAAAAAATAAAAATAAAAAATAAAAAAATAAAAAAATTTTATTTTTTTTATTTTAAAATTGAAATTTAATTTTAATTAATCTAAAATTGTTATCTAAATTGTCTTATTATCAATGGTTTTTGGTTATATTACCATTTACTCTTTGTATTTTTGCAGTATATAATATTCGATATTATAAAAATGATATGATTATTTGTAATATTATTGATATTAAACATTCATATACATTTTCATCTAATGATATTATTACTTCTTATGAATTTGAATTGGATAATTGCTCAGGATTAAAAATAATGAATAAATATATAGTTGATCATAATCTATTTGAAAATTTAGAAAAAGTTAATAAATTTATTGAATCATTTGATAATCATATTGTACTCTATTATAATACCCAAAAACTTAGTTTAGATCCATTAAATAATAATGATTATTGGATTTCATTATTTATATGTTTTCTATTAGCTCTTGGTTTAAGTTCATTTATCTTTATGGAATTTAAAGAAAAATAAAGATAAATAATTTTTTTTTATTAAAAAATAAAAAATATAATAATAAAATATAAATATGGTTAAAGTTTTTATAACAACCGATAAGTTATTTTTTAATATTGATCCAGTCAATGTTGAAGTTGAAGATGGTGAGGAAACCCCAGTTCCTAATGTACTCTATTCCGCTGAAGGCGAAACATCATATATTTCATATGAAAATAATACACAAACTCAAGATCTAATTAATGATCAAAAATATCCTAATGCAAAAAAAGATAAATTTTATAATCAAAGAAAAATAGAAACTGGTGTTAATGGACAATATAAAGAAATATCAGATCCTGATGCCGAAGCCTTCTTAAAAGGTTTAACTGAAGTTGAACATCTTAAATTAGAATTGCTTTTAATTTTTGAAAATGACTTAAGCACAAATCTACTAAAATTTAGCAATATTCCCCATAATATGAATGGCTTTACTGCCCAAGCAAAAGTTTTAGATGTATTAAATGATGCAACTGAAACAAAATTCAATTATGTTATGGTTTCTGATGAAACTTTTACTCTTGATTCCAGTCATTATGATTTTAAATCTGGCTTAATCTATAGTTTTGAAAGCAAATTTGTATATGATGGATCTAAATGGGCTCGTGTATTACTTTAAATATCAAATAATTCAATATTTTTTGCAATCACATTTTTTTCACAATTCATTGCAGTTGTTGCCTTTGCTTGACAATTGTCATTAATTAATTTTTTTATTTCTGATAATTTGAAAATACCTTCCTTAAGATTAATATGATAAATAACTGCACAAGCTAATGTAGCCGGAGTATTACTAAAACTATCAATATTTTCATCTATAAATTTCCCCATCTTAACACACATATCCGTATATTTATCCTCTAATTTAAAACTCGAACAATATTTTCTAATATAATCTTCAACCGTTTTAATCTCAAACATATAAGTATTAACAGAATATGCATGTATTTTTATTGTCTCATAGATAATTGAAATACCACGATTTAAAAACTCCATATCAATATCATAAATCTTTGCAAGTTTTTCATTTGTTATACTAAATCCATCTTTGATACAAGACCAATAAAGACAACCCGCCAAAATACCTTTTTCACCCTCTGCACGTTTAGTATTACTTGTTTTTTCTTTATAAATTTTATATAATTCTTGTGCGTGATCCGTTATTTTTTTCTTTATCCCCAGTTTTTCTTTATCTATCATACTATTCATTTCATTACATTTTTTATTATATGTAGCATTTTTATAATTATTACTATTGTTTGTCCATTTATGCATATGGGCAAATCTTGGATTTCCTCCTTTAACTTTTGTTGCTTGAACTTTAACACCAATACCTTTTAAATTTTCACTTGTTCTACAATAATTATTCTCATTATCATTTGAACAATAATCCTCTGACAATAATATAATCGCATCAATTAATTCTGTTCCACAATCTGTACAAATCATATTACCCATATTTGTATCTATCATTACATTTATACTATTACAATTATGACATTTCTTTGAACTTAACTTAGGTTTCATTTCTTTTAAATATTTTAATCCGTCTTCTTCGGTTTCAATTGAATTCATTTTTTAAATTTTAATTTTTTTTATTTCAATTTTAAATAAAAAAATAATTTTAATTTAATAATTTAAAATTCTTCTTCTGAAGAAGTGTCTTCAGAAGAAGAAGTGTCTTCATTAGAAGAAGTGTCTTCTTCACCACCTAATTGTACTTTCTTTTTAGGACGACCTCTGCGTTTGCCTTTCTTACTACTGGCGCGTTTCTTTCCACGGCGTTTAATCGAAGTACTCTTTGAATCTTTATCGGGATTAATTTCAACAACACCGTGTTCAGGTACTTTAACACCCATTGTTGCGGGTGCCTTTTGAATACGGGCACTTAATTGAGAAAGCATTTCGAAGAAATGTTCTTTCTTATAAGTTTCCATGGGACGTTGTTGTCCTTCAATATGTTTGCTAAATAAGATAGGATTATTTTGATGATCTTGTACTTCTTTTAGAACTTTTAACATTTTAATTAAATTATTTTCTCTTTGTTTTTTGCTTTGTCCCCGAACTTTAATCTGTTTATCAAGATATTCCAATTCTTTTAACTTCTTCATATGAAAATCGCGGGATCCCGTTTTTAACTGTTGAAGACGGAAATTAGCAATATCATCTGGAGCATTATAACGAATAGGATTATAGAAAGGATTATTTACATCTTCTGTTGTTTCTTCAAACTCATTTGATCCGTCTTTCTTTTTACGGATTTTCTTTACTTTACCAATTGGGTTATTTTGAATGTGTTTAATCACACTACCATCTTTAACCGGATCACACATAAATCTAAGTAAATCGGCATATCCGTATTTAATCTTCTTTGTTTTCTTACGGTATGGATCCATAACCATAAAAGGAACAGTTTTTTGAATACGATTTAACATACTTAACTGTTGAGGTGGATCATTTACTCTTTTCATTGCAAAACGTAGTGCTTTCTGGAAATCCGCAACTCTTTTACGTGCTTCTCTTCCTTCTTTTGTATTATTCTTTGGTGAAAGTAAAGCAACTGACGGTGCAAGATCGGTTAAAGCAGCATCTTCTTTTTCAGTTTTTGGTGTTTTAATTGAATTACCATCACCTGACCAATCCTCTAAATTATTTTTATCTTCAGAAAACATATCACGAACTTGTTTATAACTGTTCTTAGCAATTTCCAATAAATCTTTCTCACATATCTTATTTCCACTAATTGGATTTGTTATGTCATAAATAGAACGATTGTCTGGCATTTTATCAATCTCATTAATTATAAACATAACTAAAATAGGCATAACTTGTTCAGTATATTCTTTTTTCATTAATTCTACAATGGTTTCATCAGATGAACCTTTTTTACCTTTTGTTGATGCCATAAATCTATAATATATTTACATAAAATAAATTGATAAATTATTAATTTAAACTAAAAATCCCATATTATTTAAATTAATAATGACAACCATTCAAGAATTATTAATTAAACAATCAGAGCAATTAAAAGAAGTAAAACAATTGCTTTCCCAGATAGAAAGGAATAATAAGAAATTGGGAACACAATATAAGAAATTACCAGATAATCAAATTAATTTACCAATTGGTACCCCCAAAAAAGAAACAATTGATTGTGAAAATAAAAATCCTCTTAATGCTCCAATAATTAAACCAGTTGAAACAAGAAATGAGAAAAAAATAGATGAAATGATATTAAATAATTTGCCCCCTTTAAAACCTAATTAAAAATCCATAATATTATCTAAAAAAATACAATTTATTTTTTTTTTATTATTATCTTTTATTTTTTTTATTTTATCCTCTGTTAAATATCCTAGATCTAATAAATATTTTAATTTACTATTATTTAATACGGAATAATTAAAATCTTTATGTCCTTTACAGATTAATAATGGAATAATTGAATTCATATCATTATTTAAACAATTACTTATCGGACAAAAATTATCGGTTTCTATAGAATAAATTATTCTTTCTATTTTTATTAATTCCCTTGACATGTCTGATCTATTAAATTTAGTTGCAATATGAAGATGCAAATCATAATTAATATAATCATATCTCAATGATATTTCTAATAATCTATAAAATTTTTCATAATAATTATTTTTAATACAATCCTCTATAATTGCATCTAAAATAATCGAATTATATTTTTCTTTATCAAATCCAAACTCAATTAATCTATATATAAAATCAATTATTTTTTTCTTTTCATTCCAATATAGAGAAATATAATAATCATATATTTGTGTATTATATTTCAAAAAATCATTAAATATTTTATATGCATTATTATCAATACATTTATTAATTAAATTATTTATATTTTTACAATTAATTAAAGAAAATAAAACTTCATCCATTTTTTAAATAAAATTGAAAAAAAAAATCAATTTTTTAAGAAAATAAATTTTTTAAGAAAATAAATTTTTTAAGAAAATGAATAGTAATAATATAAGAGAATTAATTAAATTAATTTCTAAAAAAGATGATAAAATTAATTTATTATATTTATTAAATTCAAATACAAAAGTAAATATTAATGAATTATTAAAAATCTGTTATAAAAAACAATATATTGATGTTATTAGAGAATTAAGAAAACATTATTTGTTTGATTATAATCATATTAATAAATTTTTAACAACTGATACAAATTTTTATATAACAGATATTATTTACTATATTCTATTCGTTATAGAGGAAATTAATCAATATCAATATGTACCGAATTTTGATATTCAATTATCTGTTGCTTTGGCAAAAAAATATGGATATGTTTCTGAATATAATTATATTGTTCAAAAAAATTATAATAATATTATTTCTGGTGTTAATAATTTAAATTTTTAATTTTTTTTTTAAACAGAAAACTTTCCGTTTCCATTTAACTTGATATACTTCGTATATCAATCTAAATAGAAAACTTTCCGTTTCCATTTAACTTGATATACTTCGTATATCAATCTAAATAGAAACTCCCCGTGTTCCTCCTTTACGATAAGCAGATACAGTGGATCCACCTAATTCCATAACGGATTGAGATCCCTTATTAACGTTAGCGGGCATAGGATAATCCATAACTTCATCTAAAACTTGTTGTTCAGAAACTCCCTGGAGCATATTAGAAACAGCATATTCATTTTGTTTAGCTTTTTGGGCATAAGATTGAACTAATTTGTGGGCACGGTTGGCGTCCATAGCATTTCCTTTTGCAAGATATTTACGAACTTGTTCATTTTCTTTAAGAGCACGTTCAGCAGCTGCTACACTCTGGGCTACACTACGTTCCATAGCAGAAGTATCACGACCAGCGGCTTTTGCTTCTTGGAGTAAAGAGGTTGCTAATGAGGCAGAATGGCGGGCAGCTAAAGCCATATTTTCTGAACTATCGACTGCCCGTGATAATCCAGATGACTCATTTAAACTAGCAGGTGTAATTTGGGTAACAACTCCAAGAACATCTCCGGGTTTAGTTGGGCAATTGCAAGTGCAATCACAACCAGATGGAGTTCCTGAAATTAGACGAGTTGTACGGTTTCCACCAACAGGGGCACCTTTGCTGCGGCAAGAGTTGGAAGCAACTGGGCTTCCAGTGGAATGAACACCACAGTCATTAGCGGCACGAACATTAGCATATCCTTCTGGACGAATGGTGTCAAATGCTAAGGGAGTTGTTGCTCCGGTGAAACGGTTGTAAATGTCAGGAGTAGGATAAAATCCGTCAAAACCTGAAAGCCATCCACAAAGACAAGCAACTGCAAAAAGTCCTAAAACCCATAATGCAATAAAATGTGTATTGTTAAAATTCCATTCATTATCTGCTCCACCACTTTGATATGTGAAACCCATTATATTATACTATGATAATAGAAAAAAATAAAATTCACTATTTAAATAAATTAATAGATATAATCAATTTCAATTTAAAGGATTTTTTAGAACAAAATGCTCCTTGAACTTGTGATTTAAACATAATTATACAACAAATCAAAGTGTTTTTGAATAAATTATTTAATTTTTTTATAATTTAAAAAAACTAAATAAAATAAAAAATATAAATAATAAATGAAAACATTTGATTATGATCAAGTATATAAAAAAGAAAATGATAGTTTAGAAGATGATAATTTTTTAATTAATTCTAATATTTATTCGGTTAATAAATCGGCAAGAGTAAATAATGTTCCATTAAATCGCCGGAATATTAATACAAATATCTATTCAAATAGAATTGAGTTAGAGTTAAAGGGTTATTTTATGATTGCAAATATAAAAATCTCAGATAATAATTATAAAAAAATAATAATTAAATCAGATAATTTTAAATTATATGGAAAAAAGAAAAATAATATATGGACATTTCCCCATATAGATAATGATGAGTTTTTAATTTTACATATAAATAATTTTCCTCTTTATCTTGTTATTTATACAAATTATATTTCATTTAATAATTTGAATATAACTTATGATATTTTACTCTTAACACTTAAAGAAATTTTTGAATATTCTGAAAAATTAATCCAAAAAAAATATTATATTTCTTATAATCAAAAATTATATCTTACTCCTTTATCAAGGTTTGAAAGATTTAAAGATTATTGTTATTTTTATTATTCAGAATAAAGTTGAATTTATCTTCCTTTTCCTCTTGCTGCTGCTAATCTTGTACGACCTGTAGGTCTACTTGGTCCAGGTGGTGTTGGGGCACCAGGTTTTTGGACTGGTCTTCTTTTAGACCTACTTTTATATGTTGTTGTTGCTGCACTAACTCTTTTAGATTGTTCATTATTTTTATCTGGCATTTTATCTAAAATTTCATTAGTTATATTAAATTGGTCATCAACTAGTTTTGCAGTTGCATTAGCTACAACTGCAAAAATATAAGTAAATAATTCATTTGCAAAGTATAAATAAATTTTAATTCCTTCTATTTCTTTATATTCTTTTAAATGTTTTTCAATAACTTCTTTTGATTGTTCTTTTCTGTGTTCAGCTAATAAAATTTTTTGTTTTTCTTCAATTATTTGCTTATAATCTTTATTTTTTAAATATTTTTCTAATTTATTATAAAGTCTATCTTTCATTTGAACAATAATATCTTCTTTACCACTTCTAATTTTTTTCCATTCTTCAAAAGATAATATCTCATTGGTTTGAATACCTTTTCCTGTTTGATCTTTTTTATATTTATCATAATCTTCTTTAAGTTCTTTACTTTGATCTGCTTTTTTAAAAGTACCTTGTTCCATTTTTTTTCCGCTTCTAAAAATATCCCTTATATTAGTCATTGTATCATTTGAATTATCATCAACTATCTCAAAATCTGGATCAATAGATTGTCTTAAAGCATTAATAGAATTAGTTATTGTTTTTAATTTACCTTGCATTCCAATTAAGTTTTGTGACTTTTCATTACTATATTCTTTGTTTTTATATTGTAAATTTATTTTAAGTGTTACACATAAATCATAAATAGTAAATAATAATTGAATTTGTTCTGGATCATAATCTTGAATTAATTCATTTGTTGTGTATTCTTTTAAAATAATCATAATTTCATCTTTTCGTAAAATACATCTTTCTATTAATTCTTTATATTCTTCAGATTTATTCTTTGGTTTTTTAATATCTTTCAAAAAATCCATAATTATATTATATTATATATTCTTTTTTTATATATTTTGAATTAAAGTTTAACAACAAATATATAATAAAAATGATACCAAAATTTTTATTAGTTTTACTTGGATTATCAGTTGTAAGTGCATCAATTAATTTTTCTCTTAATTCCTATTCTGGTTGGAATCCACCAGATGAAGGTATTGGAGTAAATCAAGATAGGATTGTATCTTGTGTTAATGGTCGTTGCGATGTGATTGATAAACAAACACGTTCTTCTTTAGGATTTGTGAGTTTAAATACTTTATTTTCCTCTGTTCGTATCGGAACAGTGTTTGATCCAAGAATTTTTTATGATAATATATCTGAGCGTTTTTTTATTATTTGTGGATCAGGTCCAAGAATCCCAGGGGGTGGAATGGTAATTGCAACAAGTAAAAGTTCATCCCCAAATTCAATGAAACTAACTGATTGGAATGTTTATTCATATAGAACTTCTGAATCAGATGCTGTTTGGGCAGATTATCCTTGTATTGGTTATGATCAATATAATTTCTACATTTCTGCTAATATGTTTAGTGGAACTGGAAAAGAAGGTGAAAGTGATTTGCAGCCCCGTTTTTGGGTTATACCAAAACAGCCCTTGTATGAAAATAGTGTTTCGAATATAAAGGATATTCCTCGTAAAGTTCATATTGTTCCTTCTACATGGACTATGTATCCTGCTACACCATTAAAAGAAAGATTAAATAAAATGTATATTATTTCAATTGGATCAAGAATGAAATTAATTGAAGTATTAAATATAGAGGATTATAGTAAAACAACTTATAAATTAACATCTATTCCTATTCCATTGAATTATGGTGGATTAACTTATCCAAATCAAAAAGGCGGAACTGCTACTGTTAATAGTGGAGATTATCGTCTTCAAAGTGCCATTTATCAAGATGGATATATTTGGGCAACTCACAGTGGAAAATCATTAAAAAGAAAATTTGCACAAGTTAAATGGTATAAATTAGATGTTAATGAAAAAAAATGTGAAGATGCGGGAGAATTTATTCATGAGGATAGTCTTGGTGCTTTATTCTATCCTTCTTTAACTCCTGACAATGATGGTAATATAATGTTTATATCAAATGGAGTTTCTCCTAATGAATATATTTCTGGTTATATATTTGGAATTTGTAAAAATGGTTCTATTATTGAACCTAAGAAGGCAATAGAGGGAAATAGTTATTTCAGTTCGAGTAGATATGGTGATTATAGTGATATTGAATTAAGTGTTAGTGATGGCATATTATGGGGAGCATTAGAAATTCCAAATAATTCAAAATGGATAATGATGGGTATTGGTTTTAACTCATTATGTTCTGGTGGTGGAGAAGAAACCAAATGTGAATATGAATGTGGAGATCATGGAGAATGTAATTTGGGAACTCTTCAGTGTGAATGTGAAGAGGGATGGCAAGGTTTAGATTGTTCTGAATGTGAAGAAGGGCGTTTTGGTGATGATTGTGAAGAATGTCCTTATTGCAATGATGATAAAAAATATGCTGCTTGGAACCACGGATTTTGTAATACAGAAGAAGGTACTTGTACTTGTGTTAATAATTGGGAAGGTGATGAATGTGATAAATGTAGAGATGGATATTTTAATTACTTTGATAGATTTTGTCGAAAATGCCCAAGTTGTGTTAATGGAGAATGTGATCAGAATTCTGGTAAGTGTGTATGCGATGATGGATGGTCTGGTAGTCTTTGTAATGTTTGTGCATCGGGATATTTTGGTGATGATTGTTTAGCTTGTCCTGATTGTGTTAATGGAGACTGTGTTGAAGGTAAATGTGTTTGTGAAGAACATTTTACTGGCGATACTTGTTCTGAATGTATTGAAGAACATTATGGTGATAATTGTGTTGCTTGTCCCGATTGTGGCGAAAATGGCAAATGTGATGAAGAAACTGGCAAATGCAAATGTCAATATGAATGGATGGGCGAATTATGTGATCATTGTAATCCAGATACTGTTAAATGCGATGTTTGTAATTGTGGACCCAATGGTAGATGTGTTGATGAAAAGAAAGGTATATGTGAATGTAAAGAAGGTTGGGCTGAACCCAAATGTTCTGAATGTGAAGAAGGTTGGTTCAGTCGTGAAAATGAATGTGTTAAATGCCCCGATTGTGAAACACATGGAACTTGTGAAGATGGTGTTTGTGTATGCGAAGAAGGTTGGGTAACACCAACAGATGAACACTATAATATTTTCTATAATAATGTTAATTATATTTCCCCGGTTAATCCTAATGGTAAATGTTCTACTTGTAAGAATGGATATTTCTTTGAAGATGATAATTGTATTAAATGCCCGGATTGTGGAACACATGGTGATTGTGGATTAAAGGGCAAATGTAATTGCGAAGTTAATTGGGATGGAGCCAATTGTAATGAATGTGCTGAGGGATATTATGGTGCTGCTTGTGCTGAATGTCCTGATTGTGTTAATGGCTATTGCAACTCTACTATTGATGGTGATGGAACTTGTTCATGTAATCACGGTTGGGATGGTACTTTTTGTGATGAATGTGCAGATGGTCATTATGGAAAAGAATGCCAACCTTGTCCTGATTGTAATGATAATGGTGAATGTGTAGAGGGCGAATGTGTTTGCAATGAAGGATGGACTGGTTCTTACTGTAATAGATGCAATTTGGAACACTTTGGTTCTGATTGTAGACCTTGTATTAATTGTAAGATGGGCGAATGTCAGGATTCAAAATGTGAATGTGAAGAAGGATGGACTGGTGTTAATTGCGATAAATGTTTAGATAATGTTGGTTGTGGGAAATATGGTTTCTGTAAAAATGGCGAATGTACTTGTGCAGTTGGATGGAAGGGAAACACTTGTTCAGAATGTACAGATGATAATACCTCTAAAGATTGTAATCGATGTGAAGATAATGAATGTTCTTGTTTGAATGGGGCTTGTTTACAAGGAAAATGTGAATGTGATGATGGATGGGAAGGACAACATTGTGATGTATGTACTCCAGATAATACTTCTGAAAAATGCCCCTGGCTTAACTGTGGAAAACATGGATATAATCTTAGCTCAAATGAATGTGTATGTGATCATGGATGGGAAGGAAGACAATGTGATATTTGTGTTGAAAAAATTAAGAATTTAGAATGTTCCGTTGAATAAAATAAAAAAAAAATTTTTTTTTGTTAAAAAATTATTTTAATTTGGAATATTCTTCTTTCTTTTGTTTTAAATACTCTACTAATTCTTTATTATTTATATTTGCCCAACACATTGCCGAATCAAAACTATCTGCACCTTTACTAATTAAATATTCTACTAATTCTTTATGGTTATTCATACTTGCAAAAACCATTGCATCATTAAAATTATCTGCTCCTTTACTAATAAAATATTCTACTAATTCTTTATGGTTATTATAACTTGCACAAGCCATTGCCGAATCAAAACTATCTGCACCTTTACTAATAAAATATTCTACTAATTCTTTATGGTTTCTTTTACTTGCCCAATACATTGCCCTATTAAAATTTGTTGCTCCTTTACTAATAAAATAATCTACTAATTCTTTATGATTATTTTCACTTGCATAAGCCATTGCCGAATCAAAATTTGTTGCTCCTTTACTAATAAAATATTCTACTAATTCTTTATGATTATTTTTACTTGCGCCAGTCATTGCCCAATTAAAATCATCTGCGCCTTTACTAATAAAATATTCTACTAATTCTTTATGGTTATTATAACTTGCAAAAACCATTGCCTCATTAAAATCATCTGCGCCTTTACTAATAAAATATTCTACTAATTCTTTATGGTTATTATAACTCGCAGAAACCATTGCCTCATTAAAACTATCTGCGCCTTTACTAATAAAATAATCTACTAATTCTTTATAATTATTTTCACTTGCATAAGACATTACATTATTTAAATCATATTTACTGAATTTATATTTTTTATTTAATTCTATTATTTCTTCTAAACTATTCTTTTCTTTGGAAAGATAATATAATAAATATACATAATTCTTATTTCTATATAAATCTATTAATTTTTTATTCCCAAAATAATATAGATAAGAATATTTCTTACAATTCATTTTAAAATAATAAAAAAAATAATTTCAATTTTGATTATTATATTCTTTTTTCTTTTCTTTTAAATACTCAACTAATTCTTTATGATTATTTAAACTTGCATAACCTATTGCCCTATCGAAATCGTTCGCACCTTTACTAATAAAATACTCTACTAATTCTTTATGGTTATTTTTACTTGCAGTCTCCATTGCCCAATCAAAATCAAAGGAGATTGGATGCGAAGCATCCAATTGACGGCCTTTACTAATAAAATAATCTACTAATTCTTTATGATTATTTTCACTTGCAGAAACCATTGCCCTATTTAAATCTGTTGCTCCTTTACTAATAAAATACTCAACTAATTCTTTATGGTTATTAGAACTTGCATAAGCCATTCCCCAATCAAAATCACTTGCGCCTTTACTAATTAAATATTCTACTAATTCTTTATGGTTATTCATACTTGCAAAAGCCATTGCCCAATTAAAATTGTTTGCACCTTTACTAATAAAATATTCTACTAATTCTTTATGATTATTTTCACTTGCAGAAACCATTGCCCAATCAAAACTATCTGCACCTTTACTAATTAAATATTCTACTAATTCTTTATGGTTATTCATACTTGCAAAAGCCATTGCCCATTCAAAATTATATTTATAAAATTTATATTTTTTAGTTAAATATATTATTTCTTCTAAACTATTCTTTTTTTTAGAAAGATAATATAATAAATCTGTATAATTTTTATTTCTATATGAATCTATTAATTCTTTATTCCCAAAATAATATAGATAAAAATATTTTTTACAATCCATTTTAAAATTAAAAAAAATTATTTCAATTTCAATTTTGATTTTCATATTCTTTTTTTTTTTCTTTTAAATACTCAACTAATTCTTTATGATTATTTAAACTTGCATAACCTATTGCCAAATTAAAATTATCTGCACCTTTACTAATAAAATATTCTACTAATTCTTTATGGTTATTAAAACTTGCAGAAGCCATTGCCCAATTAAAATTTGTTACACCTTTACTAATTAAATATTCTACTAATTCTTTATGGTTATTTTTACTTGCATAAATTATTACTTCATCAAAATTATATTTATAAAATTTATATTTTTTAGTTAAATTTATTATTTCTTCTAAACTATTCTTTTCTTTAGAAAGATAAATTAATAAACCTTCATAGTTCTTATTTCTATATAAATCTATTAATTCTTTATTCCCAAAATAATAAAGATAAAAATATTTTTTACAATCCATTTTAAAATTAAAAAAAAATTATTTCAATTTTAAAATTATTCCAAATCAGAAAGATATAATGATTGACAATCTTGTCCATCTATCCATTTTAATTCTTTTTCTAATTTATCTTTCTTATTTTTTAATTTCTCAATTTCATCCAATGTTAATACATACATTGGCATATTAATTAGATAATCATATGAATCATTTAATTCCGGAAAATCTAATTCCTCTAACTGGTCAATTAATTCATCTTTCTTTTTATTATAAATCTTAATTTTTCCTTCATTGAAATATTCAATAAACATAATTTTATATTTATTAATCAATATTTCTCTTTTCAATTGTTTCATTAAATAAGTTTTTCTTTTATCATAATATTCTAATCGTGTTTCATAGAAATCTTTAATTATTTCATTTGTATCTTTATATTTTTTTAACTTAATATTTTTATCAAAAGCAACCATATTTGTTGCATTAATTACACTTGTTAATTTCAAATCCTTCTCAATATTTTTAATTGGTTTAGTTAATTCAATTGTGAAATCCACATTTGTTTTATCGCTTTTATTAACCATTTTCTTAACCAAATCACTATTTTCTAAAAATTCCTTATAATCATCTGTCCATTTTTTAATCGGCAATTCTGTAATTCTAACTTTAGTTGCACTAATCATTTCATATTTGCCCACGCTAATATATGAATTTTCTTTTTGTTTTTTAATTGTTCCTTTAAATCCTTTGTACCAAGGTACCAATTCCTTCATTTTTTTGCCCCTAATTAGATTAATAATATTATCTCTAACTTCATCAGGGTGATAACAAGGAATATTTGTACTATATCCAGTTCCAATACCGTCAGCTCCATTAATCAAAATCAGAGGCAATAATGGAACATAATAAATAGGTTCAATCTTCTTTCCTTCATCTTCTAAATATTCTAATACACTTTCATCTCTTTTATCAAATAACAAATCTGCATTTCTATCTAATTTAGTAAAGATATAACGAGGCTGAGCATTATCTTTACCCCCCATTAATCTGGAACCAAATTGCCCTTTCGGAAACAATAAATTCATATTATTTGAACCAACATAGTTTTGCGCCATAACAACAATAGCTCCAGATAATGAACCTTCACCATGATGATATTGTGTTTCCTCCGCAACCTTGGAACCCAGTTGGGCAACCTTAATCTTTTCTACATTCCTATAACATTTAAACATTGTGTATAAGATTTTTCTTTGGGACGGTTTTAATCCATCAATAACAGAGGGAATACTACGATGATTATCATATGAACTGAAATGAATTAACTCCTTATCAATAAATTTCTCAAATGTTAATTCCGGATTTCCGTAATCAATAACGCCCTTCGGATCATAATGTTTTAACCATTCTTTTCTATCATTGGCTTTATCCTTGGCAAATGCCTTAACAATTGCTTCATCCGTTTTATCTGTATAATTATATCTAATCAATCTAGGATTTTTACAATATTCAATAAATTCAGAATCTTCGCTTGTACCAAGTCCCTTATAATAATGAGGATCTTTATATTTATTCAGACCATCTTTATTTTGTTCTTTCCATTTTTCGAACTCATCAATAGAGTAAAATGATAAACTTAACTCCGATTTCTTTTTATTCTCTATCTTTAAAATAGGTGTTGCCCAGCATTGAATAAAATCACTTTCCTTTAAGAAATCACGCCAATAATGATGGAATAAATTAATAATTAATCCCTTAATATGTGTTCCATCTACATCCGCATCAGTTAGAATAATAATACGACCATATCGTAATTGACTAATATCTTTCAAATCCTGTCTCAATCCCAAAACGGTTTTTAACTTTGTAATTTCCTGATTTGCAGATACCTTAGCAACAGAAGCATCACGTACATTTAACATTTTACCCCTAATGGGGAATACTCCATATTTCTTTCTTCCTAATTCATTAATACCCGCCATTACACTTGTCTTCGCGGAATCTCCCTCAACAATAATTAGAGAACATTGCTCCGACTTGGCCGTTCCCGCCCATTCGGCGTCTTCCAATTTCTCCATTTTAATTGTTGATTTCTTTTTACCATCTGTTTTATTTAATTGTTTATTATTCTTAAACTGGGCATAAGACATCGCCTGTTTTAACACATCTGTGTTCTTAGCTGCCACTTTAACAAATTTCTCTGATACTTTAACTTCTACTCCAAACTTATTCGCCTTAGTTCCTAATTCCTCTTTAATCTGATTTGGAAACTCCGGGTTCTTCACAGTTGCCACCAAGAATAGAAAACAATTGTTTTTAATATCACTTTCTTTTAATCTGGTTTCTTTCATTTCTCTTTTACTGTTTCCAATTTCAATTAATCCCTTACTAATTTGCCCCATTAAATAATTAACATGTGTTCCACCCGTTTTAGTTGGTGTCCCATTAACAAAAGATATATGTTTAAATCCATCTGTATAAGCAATACCATATGCCCAAGGGAAACGGGGATTGTAATTTTCCTCTATAACTCTCGGAATATCTTCTCCAATGTAAAGAGATATATATGTATTCAAATCCCTAACAGGGATTTTTTCATTATTAAAATAAATCGAAATCTTTCTGTCAGTTAAAATCGCCGTATCAATTGTTGTTTTCTCAATGATGGCCTTTAAATCATTTGTCATTCCTTTTAACCCAAAACGTTTATAATCGGGTAAGAAGGAAATGCGAGTAAAAGGTTTACCAGTGAAAGTCTTAATCTTTGCCTCTGTTTTATTACTTAAATTATCTGTATAAACTTGACTAAACTTTAACTGTCTTTTAGAATCCACTGTTTCAACTTTAAACTCCTTAGAGAAAACAACAGTTGCCTTAGCTCCAATACCGTGTGTTCCCACAACTGTACGGGTCTCATCTTCATTATAATTACTCGAACTCGCAAATACACTAAATAACATTTCCGGATAATAAATACCCATTTCCTCATTAATGGCCACGTCAATTCCATCGCCATTGTTTTCAACAATAATAATATCGCCTTCAACTGAAACCTTAATATATGTTAAATTAGATACACGTTTAGACTGATCAACAGCATTCATTAAAATCTCCAAAAAGATATGCAATAATCCATGAGGATAAGTTAAATCTGTTTTATATTCCATTCTATTTGTTTTTTTATTAAATATCCAATTAGGACGGATATCATTGTCAATTGAACCAATAAACATCGCTGGTTTATCCCGCAATAATTCTAATGGCGTTTTATTCTGATATTTTTTTGAAAGATCTATTGGGACTGACATTACTGTTCGATTTAGAAGTTAAAATAATAAAATATTTAATTCAATTTCTGGGGGAACTTACGTTCCCCCTTAACCCCCTCCTTGGCCTTCGGCATAATTGATATATTATTTTTTTGTGCCGAAGGCATTTGTTTGCGAAGCAAACAAATAAGGGATGGGTTTAAAAGGGAAACCGTAGGTTTCCCTTCTAAATCATAACTAAAATTTCCATATTTATAATTTTCATTAATTAAATGATTTGAAATACCTTCGGATAACATTTTTTTTTAATAAAAAAATTAAATTTAATATAATAAAAATAAAAAGCAATTTATTTTAATAATAATAATATAAATAAAAATAGCTATCATTTATATCAGAATAATCATTTATTTCTGTAAATTTAATTATTTTTTTTTCAAAATTAATATTAATCTGATATATTTCATCATAATTCTTTTTATCAATAAAATTGAATTTATAATATTTTTTAAATTTTTTATTTTTTATTTCTATTTCTCCATTTAAAATATAATAATCTATTTCTGATTTATTAAAAAAAGATATTTTTTTATTATTAGAATAACATATTTCTATTGAATTAATAAAATCTTCATCTGTTTCTTCAGTTAAATTTAATAATAAACTAATATTTTTTATTTTTTTATTTATATAAAAATTTAAATTAGGAAATTTTGTATAAATATTAAAATAATTGTTACACAAATAATCTAATTTTAATTTTTTTTGTTCTTTAACTTCATTATCTAATTCATATTCTATTTGATAAAAATTTAATTCATTTATAATATTTTCATCTGGTTGTTCATTACAATATCCATTTAATAATTCAACTATTTTAGAGAATAAATATCCACTCCTATTTATTTTAATTATATCTATATCCTTTTCTTCCCATTTATTAGATAATAATATCTTAAAATAATCACTGTTATTGATTAATAATTCTTTATCAATTGAAAACAATTGACCCCCAACATTTAACTTAATTTCTTTTGGGGCTGTCGAAGGTTCCATTTTAATTTCAAAAAAAAAGAAATATTTATTTCAATATTTTATTTTTTTCTATTATCATAGTATAAATAATATGTTTGATAGTTTAAGTTATGAAAGAAAAAAACAACTTAAAACTGTTGGCAAAGTTGTTGTTGTAATTGGTGTTTTAGTTCTTGCTGTTATTGGATTGGTTTGTTTATTTAATGGTTTCGAAGGTATGGATCCATCTCTAACTGGTCTTGACTGTGATATCCGTATTGGATGTTCCGGCAAAGCTCTTCCCCAAGGAGAAGTATCCAATATTCTTCTTGAACGTGTTCAACAACTCGAACGCCCCAATCATGAATCATTCTCTGGTGGAGCTAAAGAAGGATTTGACTTAAGCCTTTATCAACCTGGTGTAGATCGCCCATATGTGCCGGAATTGATGATTGATAGAAAGCTTCGCGCTGAAAATACTATGGAAAACATGACTGGTCGCTCACATTCTGATTATGTTCTTCAACAATTCGGAAACGATGGAACTATCATCAATCCTGCAATAAATACTATCATGTCGCCAGCTAAGTATATAGTACAATAAAAAAAATATATTTAAATTAAAAAATTTTAATAATATTTTCTAATTTATTTTTTTCTTCATTACTCATTTTAACTTTATTATTTAATCTCATATTAATTGAATTATATAATTTTTTATCTTCACCTCCTAAAATTGGTTTTGGTAATCTTTTATATTTTAATATAAAATTTTCTAATCTTATTAAAAATTTACTTGAAAAATTTTCTTTTGGATTCTATTCCCAATTTAATAAACTTTCTAATTTATTTATTTCTTCTTTTATAATATTATTTTTTCTATATTTAGTTCTTTGTTGAGACATCCAAAAAAATTATTTGTAAATGTTTAAATTGTGTTTAAATTATTTTTTTTTTTGTAAATCTATAATTATATGCACAAAAATCACATCTTAAATCAAATACTGAATTTGTAAATGTTAAATTTGAATATAAAAATTTATGTCCATTTGGATCTTTAGAATCAATAAATGAACTACCAATTTTAAATATACAAATAAACAATTCATTATTATAAATAGAATAGTATATTTTATCATTATTTAATAAACTTTTTTTTAATTCTTTGCCAATACAATAATTATTTAATAGATAAATAAATTCTTTTTTACTTTTTTTTACTAATTTATTTTCAATTGGATAATAATAATTATAACAATAATTTTTAAAATTATCTTTTGAGAAATTTTTATTTAAACAATAAATTTCAAATCCCCTATTTTTATATTTATTATATCTTTCAAGTGAATTTAATAATTTATTTTTTTTATAATTAGCTATATATCCCATTTTTTTTTTAATTAATTTTTTTTCTTCTGGATTAATTAAAACAAAACCAGAATTTGGGTTCCAATATATTTTATTAAAACTCAAATCAAACTCATTAATTACTTTTTTATAATTATCAGAAATAATTAAATCTATTCCATGTTTTTTATCTAATGTAGTTGAATCATCATTATTGTAAAATTTAATACATTGATTACTTGTAAAATCATATAAATAATTATATGAATCATTAAATATTTTTTTAAATATATTTATTAATTTAATTATATTATTATTTAAAACATCTTCTTTAATCCATTCATCTTTTTTATGTTCTTTCATATTATAATAGAAATCAATATCTGAATTATCCCATCTTTCATTTAAATAAACTTGTAAAGCAAATGAACCAGATATAACAATATCATTATTTTTCATAAATTCAATAATATCATCTGTATGATATCCAAATCTTTCTTTTAATCTGTTTTCCATTTTTTTGAATTTAATTAAAAAAAAAAAAAAAATTCAATTTTTTAATTAAAATAGCTTAACTTTAAATAAATCAATCTTTATTTCTTTTGCAATTGCTTGAATTAACAAAGAAAATCTATTAACTATCTTAATCATTTCTTTAGGTTTTTTATATTTATCAATTAAACTCTTTTGGGATTTTTGAGTTTTATATTTCTTTTCAAATTTTTCTTTATCTAATTTAGATAAATGTACAACATATAAAATTTCACCTAATTTATTAGATAATTTATTATATGCTTCTTTTTTAAATTTGCCAGTTTTTAATAATTCTAATAATATGGCAGTATTTCCCATTAATTCTAAAACTCTTTTAGAACGTTTAATTTTAATTTCTTTAGCTAATTTCAAAGCAAAAGCGGAATATTGAACTAAACCATTTAATCTTTCTTTATCAGAAAATAAAATTTTAAGTGTTTTATTAATTTCTTTTAAACTCATATCCTCTATATTTTTTTTAAGAGGAAAAGGGGGAATACCAATTTGTATTCTAACCCAAAGTGTTCTATATAATACACTTTTTGCTTCTTCTAAATCCTTTTTATTGTATTCCAGTATTGCTGTACTTAGAAATAGAAGTAATAATTTCTGTTTTGAATTAAATGATTTTTTTGCCATATAATTTATATTGAAATAAAATTAAATCAAAATGAATTTTCAATTTGAAAAATCTCTTAACTCAATTGATAAGAAAGTTAATATTAATTTTCTTAATAATAAAAATAAATTAGATAAAAAAATTAATGATAATATTCATTCTATAGGTAATCAAAGAATTATTTGGGAATTAAATAACTTTTTAAATGATAATGAATGTGATGAAATTATTAAAAATAGCGAAGAAACGGGTTTTGAATCATTAGAAAATCAATATGATAAAAACTTTAGAGATAGTAAAAGAATATTATCATTTGATAATAATGGCAATTTAATTAAAACAATTGAAGAAAGATTATTAGAAAATAATTTTATTGAAAAATTAAATATGTTATATTGGCAAGAGCCTTATGGATTTATTAATAATGTTAAAATGACACATAATTCAAACAGAATTAATAATTTATTAAGAATTAATAAATATGAACCTAATGGTACAGGATTTAAATGGCATCGTGATTCACAATTAACAAGTGGATTAATGAGATCAAATTATACTATTATTATCTATCTAACTTCTAATGAAGGGGGCGAAACAATGTTTTTAAAACCAAAAGATGATATTATTGAAAATGGGCTTTCAATGGATGAAACACTTGAACAATATGGCGAATTATCTTATATTAAAATTAAACCAAAAAAGGGAACTGCTATTATTTTTGATCAATCTTTAATCCATTGTGGTAATACTGTATTAGATAAAACAAAATATGTATTAAGAACCGATTTAATGTGTGAATTTGAAATAATTGATAAAGAAATTAAAAAAAATAAATTAGAGGAATTAACAAAAAAATTATTTAAACAGGCACAATATTATGAATTAAATGGGGATAAACGAGCAAAAGAATTATATGAAAGATGTATTTCATTAAGATTAAAACCTAATATGATTAAAAATTATCCAGAACATTTAGAGAAATTATTAGAACCAATTTCAATTGAAAAAGAAATTAATAATATAACTATTTTAAATAGAACCGGGGAAAAATATGTTTTTAAATATGATTCTGATGATTGTTTAATTGATAATATTAAATTAGCTGCTATTATTACTATTACTACTATAAATATTGATCTTAATGATTTAGATAATATTGAAAAAATAAATAAAAATTATTTTGATTTATTAAAATTTAATGATTTACATCCTAAAAATAAAATAAAAAAAAATTATTTAGATATTTTTAAATTTAATAAAAAATATAAAGAAAAAGTTAAAGAAGAAATTAAAAAAATTGAAGAATATGATTCAAGAGATGAATATTTCTCAGAAACATTAAAATATGAAAAAGTAGATTGTCTTAATAAATTATATTATCCTATTCAATTTAGATATTCTGAATATAATAATGATCTTGAATATGATCAGGATGATTATTATAATGAAATAGATGAAATTAATTATAATATTGAATTTGATAATGAGGAACCGAATAATAATGAGGAACCGAGTAATAATGAGGAACCGAATAATAATGAGGAACCGAGTAATAATGAGGAACCGAGTAATAATGAGGAACCGAATAATAATGAGGAACCGAGTAATAACAATGCCTTTATAAAAATTGAAAAAGAAAAAGTTGAGTTAGTTAAAGAAGGATGTGGATTATGTTCCCCAATAGATAATTATAATTCAGCAAAAATAATGATTGATGATTTTGATATTAATATTAATGAAAATGTTATTGGATATGTAAATGTTAATAATAAAAATGAAACAGATGATATAATTAATGGAACAATTGATTTAATTTGTAATAGTAAATATTTTAATCATGCCAGTTGTCAATGTTCAGAATATGTTATTGCAGATACAATATCAGATGATAGTACGATATCGAATTTACAAATGAATTTTGAATTAGATAAAATCAAAAAAGAAATAACAATTGAATTTAGTTTAGAAATCATGCTTTAAATTTTGAAACAATAAAATTAACCCAATCAAATCTTTCTTCCATAGCAAGTAAATGATTTAATGTTTCTTTATTCATAAAAATTAAATCAATTAATTTTTTATTATTTTTTAATATATACTCTGTAATTTGCCAATCAAATTCATTAACTAACAATATTAATTCTTTTTTTTTATTAGTTTCAATTAAATAATACATAGAATCATAAAAATAATAATCCTTCATAAACCATTTATGTTTAACTGCTTCTTTAATCACATCATATTCACAACATAATATATGACACTTTTTATCTATATCAAATTCAAAATTAAACATTAAATTATAATTTAAATCATTAATTGTTTTAATATCATTATTTTTAATTGCTTTAATATATAATTTTTTTGCGATTTCAATATATTCTTGTTTTTTTTCATTCAATTTATTCATTTCCAAAGTTTTATAACAATAATTTTTAAATGTCTTAGATGAACTCATTTAAATATAAAAAAAAAAATTTCAATTTTTAGAAAAATAATTATTAAATTCATTTTTAAAATTTATTTTTTTGGTTTCATCAGAACAATAACATATTTCATACTCTTTATCATATTTATCAGAATAATATCTATTATAACAATTATATACAATTGATTTTAATTCTTGAATGTTTTTTTTTATTATAGTATATAACATATTTTCATCTAAAAACTCTATTAATAATTCTAATTCTTTTACTTTTTTATTTTCAATAAAATAATAGATAATATTATTATAATATTTATATTTTATTGAAAAACAATTATCATCTGTTAATAATATCATAATTACATAAAATTTCAGAATAATAGTATTCAATATTATAATAACCAATTTCAACAAGAATAAGTCATTATCACCTCTATTCTCTTCTTCTATTTCATAAATATAAATATTTTTTAATGACCAATGAATTTTTACTAATTTATCAAAATCTTCATATAATTTATTTTTTTAATAAATAAATCCCATTATTAATTCCATAATTAATTATTTTATTACTTAATTCTTTAATTTTTTTATTAAAATAAAATTTATAACAATATTCTTTAAACATACTTTTAATAAAAAAATTAAAATTTCAATTTTAAGCAGGTTGAACTCCATTAATTGCGTGGTAATAACTAGAATAATGATGAATAACTAAACCCCCATAATAGTTAGAGTAATCATTAGTAAATTCGCCATTTAATTCCGCAATTAGTGGCAAAAATTGTGTAGCATGTGCTCCATTAGTAATAGAGTAATATAAAGTATCACTTGCCGGGGGATTATCGCTCGGAATTTGTGTTTCTAAAGCAATATCCAATAGTTTAGCAACTTCAATAGCGTAGTTTAGTCCCGTATTTGCCCATTGCCGGATTGTTGCTGGGTTATTACTATAAGCCATTAACATTGAATTATCTGTTTTATCTATAACAGATTTGAAAAATGGCCGGCCATCTGTATATAATTGTGTAAGCCATAATGGTTTAATGGCCGAATTAATTGTTAAAGGATAATCCCCAACTTCGGCTTTCATTAAATCAAAAGTCGCCAATAAATCGGAATAAACGGCCACATTATTTGGTTCTTGATCAAGATGAATTCCAGATATACGGGCATTTGGATAAGCCGTATTGAAATTCTTAACAGCTTTAACAACATTTACAGTATTCTCATATCCAGTTAGATCATTAATCGCATCATTGATATAGATAACAATATTAATATCTATTCCTTCGGCATTTAATCGAGTGAAAAGATTAACACAATCAGATTGGAAATTTAATTGACCGGCTTCATATATCGTGGAGTCCCATTCGATCGCCCCATTGTATATCATAACTTTGTTAAAATCCCATTGATTTAAGAAAGAAATATATTTATCATGAGCATTATTTACATTTGTTAGAAGATTATACCAAGGAACATTCCTAGTAAAATCGGGATTCCAAGTATATAATGACTTAGTTTGATTTTTATTATCTATTTCTGTACAACGCCAAATTGGGGGCATTAATTCTCCATTGGCACACTCTTGTTCTGAATAATAAACATTATCTGGTATATTTTCACAATGTTCATCAATAAAATTAGAACTATTATATAAACAATCATTTACTGTTGTATTATTATTGTCAGTTCCTCCATTGTCGGTTCCTCCTAAGTCAGTTCCTCCATTGTCAGTTCCTCCATTGTCAGTTCCTCCATTGTCTGTTCCTCCAATACAAAAACATTTCTCAGAAATTGTATCAAGTGAATTGCCGGTTAAATTAACAATATCTATTTCCGATATACAGAAATTTGTATTACTACATTCAGAATGTCCAATTGCAAATGGCAATATTAACAATCCAAAAAGAATAAAATATTTCATTTTAAAGTAAAAAAAAAATTAATTTTAATTAGTTCTCTTTATCACTTTCACTTTCCCAGAAATTACAAATGAACATTTCACCTGTAATCATTCTCGTATAAGTTTGAACATCACCATTTCTTCCCAAATTATTAACAACATCAGATGTTGTAAAATTATCATTAGTTAAACCATTGAGATATCTTAAAATCTCATCAATTACTTCATTATATTCCATTTCTTTAGTAATATCAACATTGTTATGGTATTGGATGCGGAGTGTGTAGGACATTTTACTTGTTTTATATTTATTCAAAATAAATTTCAATTGGGGGAACCTATGGAGGGGATCAACGAAGTTGATCCCCGATGTCGTTAATTTGGGCTTTGCCCAAATTAACTTCCCCCCTCCTTAGCCTTCGGCTAATATTGAAAAGAAAAATTAAAGATAAGTTATATTAATGAATTGTATATTATTTTATCTTTTACTTACTGCATTAATTGTTTGTTTAATTTTATTTGAAGGATGGATTAAATTAATTCCTCTTTTACTTATTATTATATTAGTTATAAAATACAAAAAAAAAAATGGAAACCCCGAATATGGAGGAACCGACTATTTAGGAGGAACCGACTATTTAGGAGGAACCGACTATTTAGGAGGAGCCAACCCTCCAGATATAACAGATAATGATCCAAAATCAAATCCAAATTTTTATCAAGGAAGATCAAGAATAGAAGTAAGAGATAATACAAATAAAAAACCTTTAGGTTTTTTTGGAAGATTAAAAGAGAAATATAATGATTATAAAAAAAGAAAAGAAGAAAAAGAATTTAATAAATTAAAAGAAATTGATAATGAATTAAAAAAACAAATTAATAACGAAGCAGGAAGAGATTTATATGGATTGCCCAGTTGATTACTTAATTAAGTAATTAATTATATCCTTATTATTTTGTTTTATATATTCATTGTTAAGACTATCTAATATTATTTTATATTGATTTTCAGTTAAAAATAATGCATATAATTTACCTGTTTTAATTGTTTTTTCTAATTCATAAATTGATAAACAATTTCCAAATAATATTTTTTTTGTTGATGATTTGATATCATTGCAATAAATATCAATATCAAAAATTAAATCTAAATATTTTGTAAATAAACCAGATGGTAATAAATAAGATTTAATTTTATTTTCTTTATTGTAAAGAGGTATTAATTTATCAACAACTGTATTTTTAAAATTATTAAAGTAAAATAATATTTCTTCATCATCAAAATCATTTATTGATAATTCATTATTATAATTGTCAATATATATTAATTTATAAATTGAATCAATAAAATAATTATTTTTATTTGCAATATTATTTGGTATTTTTATTTTTTCTAATTCTAATTCTATATTATATAATTCTATTAATTTTTTTTCAAATATTTCTTCATCATTATCATTTAAATAGATAATATTAAAATAAAAACCATTATTATATAAAATAACACTGTTAAAATCTTTTTTATATATAATTATTTTAATTTTATTTTTTTTATATTCAATATTCTCTAATTGGTTAATATCATTAATTCGATCAATCTCATCAATAAATCCAATATTTTTTAAATCTTCTAATTTTTTTTTAATTTCAATAGTATTCATATTTATTTTAATTTTATATAAAAAAAAAATAAAAATTATAAATATACTTTTGTTATTTTATTTTTGTTTCTTTTACAATGAGGACAATTATTTATTTTATTACAACACTCTTTACAAAATATATGACCACAATCAAGAGAATAAAATTCTATATCAATTGAATAACACACTTTACAAGTATATGGTAAATCATTTTTTTTATTCAAAACAGAAATAATATTCGAAATTTCTGTTAATTTTTCATATTTTGTTATTTTATTCTTATGTTCTTCAATTGTTTTATTGAATAAATAAATTAAATTATCTTTTTCTTTATCTTTAATAGAAGGAAATATTTTATGAAATGCGGTTTTAGCATAATTTAAAAATCTAATTGATTCTTCTGAAATATCTTTCTCTTTATTAAATATATCAATATTCACTTGTTTAATGTTTAATTCTTTCAAAATCTTATTAAAATTAATAAGTCTTGTTTCAATATCAGTCATTTAAATTTAATTAAAAAAAAATTCAATTTTTTTATAAATTCAGGCTATCCACCGAATTTACAATTCGGCTTCACTATCACTAACAATTTCATATTCTTCTTCTGTCATTTTTTTATTTTTAAACAAAATAATATCTCTATTTTTTTGATAATATTTTCTATTATAAATTCTTTTTTTAAATAATTTATCCCAGTTAGAATAATATGAATTAATTTTATTTTTATTATTTTTTCTATATTCTCTTTGATATTCCCGGCATTTATTACAATTATTATGTTCTTTATTTTTTTCTATAAAATCCTTTAATGGCAAAATTTTATTTTTACACATAGAACCTTTACAAACTTTACTCATTTTTGATTTAATTTATTTATCTTTTTATTCTTAATTTAAATTCTTTACAACTGAAATTTGTTTTCTTCCGTGTTATTTATGGCATGGGTATCTTTACAACTGAAATTCATTAAATATGTTAGATTGACATACTTTATTATTTTATGGTATGGATGGTATTGCCTTCATAAAAATTCAGTTGTAAAGAACAAAGGTTATAGATAAATATATCTTTACAACTGAATTCTATTGTTTCTTCTGTGTTATCTATGGCATGGGTGGAGTATCAAATTCAGTTGTAAAGAACAAAGGTTAAAGATAAAT
>Ga0316208_1000396_pt1 | contig 55379 bp, 48 predicted proteins | sample 3monopyrite_MG_FD_204944 | JGI IMG/M metagenome (GOLD analysis project Ga0316208, IMG submission 204944) | Microbial mat bacterial communities from mineral coupon in-situ incubated in ocean water Damariscotta River, Maine, United States -... | ecosystem: Environmental > Aquatic > Marine >... | reverse complement strand
CCGCGATCTCGCCGCGGAAGCCCTTCGCACGCGGTACTCCGAGGATTCGGCGCGCCGCTATCTGGCCTGGCGCTCCTTTCATGCAGAAGATGAGAGGCCATTGATCCTGCTGCTCGGAGGCACATCGGGCGTCGGAAAATCGTCGCTTGCCCTCGAAGTCGCCCGCCGCCTCTCGATCGGCCGCGTGTTGTCGACGGATTCGATTCGCGACGTGATGCGCGTGATGCTCTCCGACGATCTTGTACCGACGCTCCATGTCTCCTCCTTCGAGGCCCATACGCGATTGGTGACGAGCGTGCGCGACGGGGCCGATCCGGTGATCGAGGGGTTCCTCGAACAATCCCGCACGGTCTCGGTCGGCGTGCGCGCGGTCATCGAACGCGCCATCGGTGAAGGCACGAGCACCGTCCTCGATGGCGTGAGCATCGTTCCCGGGCTCTTCGACGTCACCGAATGGGAAGGACGCGCCCACGTCTTCTTCCTGCTGGCGGCAGACGAAGATCGGGAGTCGCTCCACAACCACCTCATGGCCCGGGCCCACGGCCGCGGCGCGCGCGCCTCGGAACGCTACGTCCGCAACTTCACCGAGATCTTCACGATCCAGGAAGATCTGCTCGAACGCGCGCGGCTCTTCTCGATTCCCGTCGTCGACGTGCAGGATCTCGAGGGCGCAGCGCGCCGCGTCGTCAAGCACGTTGTCGGGAAGCTCGGCGAACGCCGCGCGGCGGAAGGCTCCGAGGTCTCGGGTTAGGCGGAACTAACGTCGCGAGTTCGGTCGATCGCGCCGCAGAGTCAATCCGCCGAGGCCCATCAAGAGAAGCATCGCCGTCGATGGTTCCGGCACGAGTTGCCAACCTGCCGCGACAGGATCAAAAGGGACGAGCTCGCGGAAGTCCGAGTACGCTTCTGAGAAGTCGGTGGCAGCGTCGTACAGCGGCGTCCCGACAACCGTGCCGAGCCCGATGGCCAGGGGGAATCGGGCTCCCGAAAAGTCGGCCCCTTCGACGCTCGTTCCGTTGAAATACGCGGCCTCCAAGCGGGTGTTCCGAAAGTCGGCACCCTCAAGGTTCGATCCGGAAAAGCCCGCGTCGTTGAGTGCGGCCCCCGTGAACGATGCATTGCGGAGGTTGGCGAATGCGAAGTCTGCAACGTAATGCGCCGATGCTCGGAAGTCAGTGCCCGCGGCTTGGACGTGTTGGAATCCCGCGCCCTCGCTGTATGAGCCTCGGAGGTCGGCCCCTTGAAAGATTGAGCCCGAGAAACTGCCGAAGGAAAGCGTGAAATTGCGGAGGTCCGCGCCCGTGAAATCGATGTTCCGAAGAGACGAGTCAACGAAGCGCGCGCCGGAGAGATTCGCCTCGCGAAAGGACGCGCCGTTGAGTCGGGAGTCCCAGGCGGTGACGTCGGAAAAGTCGGCGCGGTCGAGTGCGGCGCCTTCGAGGTGCAGGTCCTGAAAGCCGCCGCCGGGAACCAGGTTGGCCCCGGCATAGGGATGGAGTCCGCCCGGGCAGGTCGAGCAGAGGATCGGGTCGACGATCGTCCCGTCGATCTGCTGGTAGGAAGCCGCCCAAGCCGCGGATGCGCTCAGCATGAATATGCCGAGAGCGCCCAACGACACGAACTTGAGTCGGGGACGGGTGAAGCTGCGCATCGCTGAGAAACTCCGGGAGGCGAGGAGTGGGCCTGTTCGAGTTCGTGGTCGTCAGAGCAGCAATGTGTCCGCATTTGGCGCACCGATTGGGCATAGGGGGGTGTCCCGCGCGAGCGATCGATTAAAGTCCCGCCGCCATGAGCCGCACCCTCAAATACGACATCCCCGGAGAGGATCCCCGGGTCTCCCTCGAGGAGGCAGCCGAAAAGGGCTGGGCGGGCATCTTTGGGACGCCGTCGCCTGGCGATGATGGGCCGGAGGATGTTCCGAAACGGGTGCTCGAGATCGGCTTCGGTCGCGGCGAGTTCTTGCTCGAGATGGCGGCGGCGGCACCCGAGGTCGAGTTCCTCGGCATCGAAGTCTCGTTCAAACGGACGCTCAAGATGGCGCGCAAAGTCGCGCGGGCGGGGCTCAAGCGTGTACGTCTCATCGAAGCGCCCGCCGAGAGCGCGATCCAGCGGGTCTTTACGCGGGGTGAACTCGACGCGATCTGGATCAACTTCTCGGATCCATGGCCCAAGGTTCGCCACGGCCATCGCCGGGTGATCCGCCCCGACTTTGCAGCGAACGCGGCGAGGGTTCTCGCCCCAGGCGGCCATCTCTATATCGCGACGGACGATGTTCCCTACGCGCATCAGATGAACGAAGTGCTGACCGCCGAGACGGAGCTCGAAAACGTCTACGCGCCGTGGCCCTTTCTGCCCGAGGTGCCCGGTCGGATCCAGACGAGTTACGAAGAGCAGTGGCGCGCCGAGGGGCGGCCCATGCATTTCTTCGCCTATCGCCCGCGTGGTGCCGCGCCGACTGTAGAGCCCGCCGAATGACCGCTGGGATCGATGCAACGCATGCGACGCGACGACCGAACCTGAAGGACCATTCGCGCGAATCGATGCGCGACCTTTTCAAGGAGCGGGGCTGGCCGGCTTATCGCGCCGATCAGGTCTCGACCTGGATCTACCAGAACGATGTGTCCGACGTTTCGGCGATGACGAATCTGCCGGCGGAGATTCGGACCGCGCTGGCCGATGAGTTCGACGTGACGGCGCTCGACGTAGTCGATACGCAGCTCTCGGTTGATGGAACGCGCAAGCTCTTGTTAGGCGCGTTCGATGGCACGCAGATCGAGGCGGTGCTGATTCCCGAGGAGCGTAGGAACACGCTCTGCGTGTCGACCCAGGTCGGCTGTCCGCTCACTTGCAGCTTTTGTGCGACGGGTGCGCTCGGTTTCAAGCGCAATCTCACCACCGGCGAAATTATCGACCAAGTGCTGCAGGCGATGCGGCATATGGAAGTGGGGACGACGCTCACGAACCTCGTCTTCATGGGCATGGGGGAGCCGCTGCTCAATTTGCCGGCGGTCTCCGAGGCGATCCGCATCCTGACGGACCCGAAAGCTTTCGCCCTTGCTCCGCGTCGGGTGACCGTTTCGACCTCGGGTGTCCTGCCGCAGATCGCACCGCTCCTCGAAGTCGCCCCGATCCATCTCGCCGTCAGTCTGCACGCGACGACGGATGAGGTGCGGGATGTGCTGGTTCCCCTGAACAAGCGCTTTCCGATTGCGGAGCTGCTCGAGACGTTGCGCGAAGAACCGCGGATCAACCGCCGACGGCCGGTGTTCTTCGAGTACACGCTGATGGATGGCATCAACGACTCGCTCGAAGACGCGCGACGGCTCCCGGGGCTGCTTCGCGGGATCCCGTCGAAGGTGAATATCATCCCGATGAATCCCCATCCCGATGCGCCGTATCAGCCGCCGTCGAAAGCCACCGTCGATCGATTCGCCGCGGTGCTTTATGACGCGGGCGTGCGGGTCACGCTGCGTCGCGATCGTGGGCGGGACATCGACGCCGCCTGCGGTCAGCTCGCGAATCGCAAGGCCGGCGCCTAGCAGCTCCGAGCCCGGTCTGAACCAGCGGATTCCGGTCGCATTGGAATCCCTCCTGTGAACCCTTCGCTGCGCCTCCACGAAAGGCCTGAGGTCGGCTGGGGTGCGTCCGAAACCCGTCAAGCGGGCTTCGAGGAACGCCGATGTGGCGGGTTGGACGGGGCGACGATTCGGCTCGGGGATCGGATTTCGAGGGACATGCTTTACGCATTCGGTGACATTCACGGCGAACGAGAGAAGCTCGATGAGCTGCTTGAGATGACGCCCCTGGCCCCGGGCGACAAGCTCGTCTTTCTGGGTGACTATATCGATCGCGGCCCCGACTCCCCCGGCGTGATCGACCGATTGATCTCGCTTTCTTCCCAATACGAATGCGTGTTTCTCCTCGGCAACCATGAGTCGATGTTCCTCGACTTTCTGGGTTGGACCGACGACGCCTACTTCGGGGGGGATGCCTTCCTGTTGAACGGCGGTGACCGGACCCTCGCGGGCTACGGCTACTTCGATCGCGAAGAGACGAGCCGGGAGAGCTTTCGACTCCCCAAGGCGCACGAGGACTTCCTGCTCGGCCTTCGCCTCTCGCATATCGAAGGGGACTATCTCTTCGTTCATGCCGGCGTGAGCCAGGATCATCTCCGCTCGGGCGATCTCGCCTACGCGCTTCGCAAGAGTCGCCCCGAGGATATCCTCTGGAACCGGACGTCCGGGGAGCTGCCTCACGACCTCGGCATCACGATGGTCTACGGACATACGCCGAACGAAGACTTTGGCGTCCGCTGGAACCCGCCCTTCAGTATTGGCGTCGACACCGGCGCCGTCTACGGCGGGCCGCTTACGGCAATCCGATTGCCGGACGAGTCGATCTTTCAGAGCTGACGCGGTCCCGCGGGCCTAACAGCGCCGCGAGAAAACACGCGCGCCAGCCAACGGTCGAATTCGCCGCCTAACCCCGCGCGGCGTTTCGCGCCAGCGCGCCGGCGTCGCTCGTTTCCGTGTTACGGGATCGCAGGGTTGGAATCGTGAGTTTGGTTCCGGCCGAGAGGGCATCGAGGTTCACGTCGGGGTTGTACTGGCGAAGCAACCAGATCGGGACGTCATAGCGACGGGTCGAGAGGACCCAGAGCGAATCGCCGGGGCCGACGCGATGAACGACGGTGCCTTCGATTTCCCATTCGGCGAAGAAGTCTTCTTGCAGCGAGCGGTGGTATTCGACGCGCACGCGCTCGAAGACCTCGGGTGAGATCTCTGAAAAGTCGAGTCGCAGTCGCTGCTGAACGACGACGGGTTCGCCGAAGCGTAGGCCGTTGATTTTGCGCAGTCGGCTCGCGCGAAGGCCGAGCCATTCGGCGTAGTGGCCGAGGGTCTCGCCGGTCTGAACGTGAATCGTGCCATTGCTCGCGACGGTGTAATCGGACGGATCGGCCAGGAGTCCCGGGCTGGGCTCGGTCGGACTCTCATCGCTCGTTTCGACCTCGATTTCAGCGTCGGCGTCCGGGATCGTCGCGTCTGCGAGGGCCGTTGCTTCTGCCTCGAAGTCGCTTGCTTCGGGGGCGAGGGCGGCGGTACGCGCGGGGCTGAGTGCCGCCGCTGCATCGGGATGTTGCTTCGTATCCGCGCGGGCCGTTTGTGTGGCGGGCTTGGCTTTAGTGACACGCAAGCGCTGTCCCGCGGCGATGCGGTTCCGGCTGCGCAGGTCGTTCATCGAAACCAGCTGAGCGACGGACATGCCGAAGCGCTCCGCGATCTTGGTCAGGTTGTCGCCGCGACGAACCTTGTAGTAGCCGCTCGACGGGAGAGCGGCGGGGGCGGTGACTTCGGGCGTTTTGCCCTTGGCGCTCTTGCCGACCGAACTCGACGTTTTTGCGGCGGGCTTGAACGAAGCCGTTCGCGTCGCGGACTTGGCGGCATCCGAAGGGAGCTTGAGCTTCTGCCCGACGCGAATGCGGTGCTTGCTACGAAGGCCGTTCAGCGCGACGAGTTCCGAGACCCGCACGTGATGCCGGCGAGCGATCGTGGACAGCGTATCTCCGCGTCGCACGACGTAGTTCGTGTCGCGCGTTTGGCGTGCGTGCTGCTGCGCCTTGGGCAGCGAAGCGACGCTCTGGGCGAGGGGCTTCGGCAGCGCCGCGCGCGGCATTTGCAATTCGAAACCCTTCGGAACATATTTTGAGCCCCGCCAGACCGAGGGTCGGAGCGCGGGATTGGCCGCCTCAAGGGTCTTGCGATCGACGCCCACGGCTTTGGCGAGTTCACTCGCCTTCGCGTAGAAGGGCATCTTCGTCTTTTCCAACTTGATCGGGCGGTCGAGGACGAGCGGGCCGAAGTATTTCTCGGCGTTGCTAGCGACTTCGCTGGCTGCCAGGAATTCGACGTAGAAGTTCCGCGAGGCGAAGCCGAAGGTGCGCGAGCGATACTCGCGGACGATCTTCGTGATGTCCTTCGTACCGAGTTTTCGTGCGGCGCGGCGCATGCCGGATGCGCCGTGGTTGTAGGCCGTGATCGCGAGGGGCCAGCTGCCCGTTACGCGGTAGTTCTGTTCGAGCAGCCGCGCGGCGGCGATCGAGGCGCGGTACGGGTCGAGGCGTTCATCCACGACGCTGTCGACGCGCATAAAGCGGCGGCCGGTCGAGCGCGTGAACTGCCAGAGGCCGGCGGCGCCGACCCGCGAATAGACGTTCGGCGTATAGCTCGACTCGACGTGGGGCAGGTTCGCGATCTCGAGGGGGAGGTCCATTTCGCGCAGAGTCTTCAGAATATGCGGCTTGTACGCGCCGGAGCGGATTACGCCCGAGCGAAATTTGTTGGCCTGTCCGAGCTGGAAGCGGACTCGACTCGCGCTCTTCTTGAGTGTCGAGTTCGAGACGTCCTTCGGAAAGAGTGCGAGAACGCGCTTTTCTTCGCGCGAGAGACCGGAACGCTTGCCCTTGGCGAGTTTCAGCAGGATCGCCTTGAAGTGCTTCTTCCGTCTGTCGGTATGACGTTCGCGGGCGCGGCCCGAGAGCCCGGTCGGGATCTTGGTTGTCTCGTAGACGATGCCCAGATTCCGGGTGTCATGGAGCAGGCCGGCGTCCGTTCCGACCTCGCTATAGATGCGCTTCCAGAACGTCACGTCGCGCTCGAGAGAGGCCGGGCGCGGGAAGTCCGAAGGCTTGGCCTGGACCTGGCTTGCTGCGACGAAAATCGCCGCGAAGGCTAGGAGGCCGATCACCCCGCGAATGCCGGGTCGGTGGAATGAACCTGTCTGACCGGGGCCAACAGGATGAAATCGCAGCAGTCGCGTCATGAACTCCCTCTCCCCCTCACCGATCGGCAGAAGAGCCGCAGAATCGGAGCGGAAAAGAGCCGCGTCCCGGCGGGGACGACGCGGATAGGCCGCGGGTCTCCATCGGGTCGATTATTGGGGGGAGGGATTCGATTTTCGGGACTTGCCTGGCTCTGTCCGGACCCTTCCTGAAACCCTGTCGCCATGAGTCGCTGCTGCGTGGCGGTCGGTTCCCGAACGGGTCGAATCGAGCAATCGAAGCTGGGATAGGGGCCCGCTTCGCCTCGCGATTCGAGGAGAGTCTACTTCTTCTTCTTTTTCTTGCGCGAGGCGCGCTGCTGCTTTCGCTTGTTCTTCTTGGCCTTCGGGTCCTGGCGCTTCTTGGTCGCACCACTGCGACCGCCGCCGCCGAGCATCGCCATCGGATCGAAGCCGCCGCCGCCCATTCCGGGCATGCCGCCGCCCATCCCCGGCATTCCACCCATTCCGGGCATGCCGCCGCCACCGCCGCCGAGCAGGCCGCTCTGCTTGCCGAGCATGCCCATCATCTGGCGCATCTGGCCGAAGCGATCGACGAGGCCTTCGATGTCCGAGACCTGTCGGCCACAGCCCTTGGCGATTCGCTGGGCGCGACTCTTGTTGATGATCTTGGGTTCAGCGCGCTCGGCCTTGGTCATCGACTGGATCATCGATTCGACCTTGCCGAGTTCGCTCTCGTCGACCTGATCCGCGAGACCACCGACGCCGGGCATCTTCGAGAAGACTTCCTTGAGCGGGCCGAGCTTCTGGATCATGCGCATCTGCTTGAGCAGATCATCGAGGCCGAAGCTGCCCTTGAGGAGCCGTTCCGCATCCTCTTCGGCTTCCTTCTCGTCGACGACTTCTTCGAAGTCTTTGACGAGGCCGACGATGTCGCCCATGCCGAGGATGCGCGAAGCCAGGCCTTCGGGGCGGAACTCTTCGAGTCGATCGACGGTTTCGCCGGTTCCCAGGAACTTGATCGGAACGCCCGTGACCGCCTTCACGGCGAGGGCCGCACCACCGCGCGCATCGCCATCGAGTTTCGTCAGGATGACTCCGTCGAGGGCGATCTTTTCCGCGAACGCACCGGCGACGTTGACCGCATCGCGGCCCATCAAGGCATCACAGACGAGGAGTTTATTCGCGGGAGAGACCTGGCGGACGATCTCTTCGAGTTCCGCCATCAGGTCGTCGTCGACGGCGAGTCGGCCCGCGGTGTCGTAGATGATCGCGTTGTGGCCATCGCGCTTGGCGCGTTCGAGGGCCGCGGCGCAGATCGCGGGGGGCAGGTCGCCTTCTTCGCCGTGATGAACGGGAACATCGATCGATGCGCCGAGGGTCTTCAGCTGATCGACGGCGGCGGGACGGTAGATATCCGCAGCGACGAGCAGGGGGCGTAGGCCCTGCTTCGTGAGATGGACGGCGAGCTTGGCGGAGATCGTCGTCTTACCGACACCCTGCAGGCCCGCGAGCATGATCGAGGTCAGACCGCCGCTCTTTTCGAGCGAGGTGTCGACCGGGCCCATCAGCTCGACGAGCTCTTCCTCGCAGACCTTGATGAAGTGCTGGCCCGGGGTGACCTTGATCTTGCGGCCGGAGCGATCCTTGACGCGAGTCTGGACCTTCTCGCCGAGGCTACGTTCCTTAACGCGGTCGAGGAACGAACGGGTGACTTTGAGGTCGACGTCGGCCTCAAGCAGCGACATACGCACATCGCGCAGCGCTTCATCAATACTTTCTTCGTTGAGTTCGCGAACGCCCTTCAGTCGGTCAGTGGCGTTTTTGAATCCCTGCGTGACGGTTTCGAGCACGGGTCCTCCGAGGGCCGCCCAGATTAGCAGGCGGACGCGCTCTCGGGCGGGAAACGACGCAAGTATGCGCCTTGCCTCTGCCAGTGGAGGTCGGCATGCTTGGGATCCCCGGATGGCTACCCCATCCCGCGAGGCAGGAGAGCGGCTTGAGCATTGAGGTCGAGGCCCAGATCACGGGCAATGTGTGGAAAATCGAAACCCAGGTGGGCGCGGAAGTCGAAGAAGACGACGTGCTGCTCATCATCGAGTCGATGAAGATGGAGATTCCCGTCGAGGCGCCGGAAGACGGGAAGGTGCTCGAAATCCGCGTGGCCGAAGGACAAGCCATCGAAGAAGGCGACATCCTGGTCGTCCTCGAGTCCTAGACAAGTCGGCCGCGGGGCGAAACGCGTGGATCGGGCGCTGGGATCGCGCAGGCTGGGGACAGACGACCGCGAAGCGGCGTTTTCGCTGCTCAGGACGGCGCCGGAAGAGAATCTGGTCCTGATCGACTTCGTCTCCCGAATGGGGGGGACCCTTGGGCCGGGAGAGGTCCCGCCGCAGATCTACGGCGCGTTCGAAGGGGACCGCTTGACGGCCCTCGCCGCGCTGCGACCGAGCATCGCGCTTTCCGCCGGCATGACGGCAGCCGAAACGGATGCGCTGCTTCCGTATTTCCTGCGCGTTCCGAGTGGGCTGGTGAAGAGCGATCGCCACCTCGTCGCGCCGGTCTGGGACGCTTTGGTCGAAGCGGGCCGCTACCCCCTGATCGATCGCGTGGAGATCGCTTACCGGCTGCGGCCGGAGCAGATGGTGCCCGCCTTGCCCGACCTGCCTGGCGTCGCCCGTCCCGCCCGCGTCGAAGATCTCGAGGAACTCGTCTACGCGGCGCGTGCGAGCCTTTGGGAGGAAGATCGCCCGGATCCTGCGGAAGGCGATCCGGCGGGTTTTCAGAGATGGGTCCACGGGCGCTTGCCCCGCGCGCGGATCGTCGCCGAAGGCGGGCGCACCGTCTTTGTCGCCTACGCCGATGTTCGGCGCGAGTCGGGTTGGCTGGTGCAGGGCGTCTATACCTGGCCCGACTATCGGCGCCGCGGCTTTGCTCGCCGGGGGATGGACTCCGTCGTCCGCGAGGCCTTTGCGACCGGGGCGTCCCATGTTCAGCTTGCGGTGGTCGAGGGGAACGAGCGGGCTTCGAAGCTCTACGAGAACCTCGGCTTCGAGCCCTTCTGCGAGCTTCGCACGATTCTCTTTCGTTAGGCCGTGGCGCGGCTGGTCGGCTTAGACTCTCAGCGTGGCTTGATGCTTGAGACCAGGGCATCCATCGCCGCTTGGCGGTGGGGCACGCCTTCGGCCGTCGTCGAGAGTGTGACGACGATAACGGCACCATGCGCCAGTCGGACGAAGTACTGAACGGTTTTCACCGCCGCAAAGGCACCGCTGCTCTCGACGTAGAAGACATCTCCCGACGCGAGGGGCCTCATCATGCAGACATCGACGCTCACCGCCGGTGAAATCGCGACGCGGTATTCATCCTCGAGCGTTGAGCAGGTAACGGTCGCTTCGGCTTTGTTATGGGGAACGACGGAGACCACCTTCGAGACATTGATATTCTCGGCGAAGCCGATTGCGATGGGCGGCCTGGGGTAATAGAACTCGACGTTGCCCGTCTCGATCAGCGTCATGATCTGCTCGATGGTCGATTCGGGAAAGCCCGTCTCCGCCCAGAACGACTGATCGGACTCGACCAGGTTAGGCTGCGCGCGGATCGCCGCGCGGTCGACGACGATCCAATCCGAGGGGATCATCGCGAGAAACCCGAGTTCACTCCGATGTTCCAGAACAGCGGGTGAGCCGTTCGTAGCCCCTGGAGCGCAGCCCGCCAGCGAAATCGCGAGCGTGAGGAGCGCCATCGCAGCGGCTGACCGGCGAAGCGGAGTAGAATGGGGCGCCTGGCTCGTGTGCATCTTGGAATCCCTTTGGGTTGTTAAGCGGTACGAGCCTAGCAGGCGGTTTGAAGCTTTCGTCAAGTCAGCCCGCGGTCGCGGAGTCGACGAATGGTGGCTTCGCGCAGCGAGCCGCTGGTCGAGACAATTTTCGTTTGCACAATGTCATAGTCGGTATGAAGACGCGCAACGCCATCCGGCATAGCAAGGCGAATCGGGTCGGGCATTTCTTCGAGTGGAGGCGTCTGCGAATTTCGCGCGAGGTCCGCACGTGCTTCGGGGCCCAGGTCTCCCTTCTGAATCTCAACGATCGCGACCGCGTTGTCCCAGCTTTCTGCGTTGTAGACGTCGCCCGTTCGGATCGTTCCGGCCCGCAATCTTCCGGCGACGGCTTGAGTCGGATAGTAGGCGAGGGGGAGACTCGTCTCGTGGCGAAGGGCGTCCTCAAACACCAAGCGGAGGTCGTGCTTTTCGCGGACTCGATTGTTGGTCGTGACAACGTCGCCGAGGCTGAGCGGTGCCTCGCTATCGGCCGCCACATTGAAGAACGCATGGAGATGCGGAACCGCGCGGTAGTGGAAGACCGCCGCCGGGGATTCGAGCCGGAAGATCTGCGAGGGGGCGCCGGCGAAGCTGTGTCCGCCCTGGTGGTCGATGTCGTAGTCGGCGACGTGGAATGCATCGATGCCGCCGTTTTTCCGGATGCATTGCCAGGCGTATTCGGCGTCGCTCTCGGCGTAGTTTCCCAGAATCAGTTCGAGCATCCCGCGCACGTGTTCGCGGGAACGCACGGGCATGTCTGCGACGGGGAGGCCCTCGAAGCGCCCCATCTTGCCCTGGACCTCGATGAGGGTTTGGGCGGGGGCGACGGGCCGGCGGGCTTCGGCCTGGGCCGCGGTCGAAAGGCTCGCGATCATCGCCTGTCCCGCGAGGAGTTGGTCACGGTAGACGTTGCCGGGAACGCCTAGTTCTTCATTGCCCCGCTGATCGCCGTAGACCTGGGGGCCACCGAAGGCCACGCCCTCGCGATTCGCGCCGCCCATCCGCAGATTGACGTGGGCTCCCGTGTAGAGGAGCTGATAGGGCTTCTCCTGGGGCGATCCGCAGAAGAGGAGTTTTCCGTAGTTGACGCCGATCAGGCTCAGGAAGAACTGTTCGGTGAGATGCGTGCGCCCAGCGGCCGAGAGGGATGCATGCATGAGGTCGACGACGAGGGCCTGTTCGGCACGGCGCAGTCGAAGCGTATCGATCCCGGCCGTGGCGAGGCCGCGGTTGTGATATTGGCGGAGCGGGTCGTCGTAGGGAACGAACGCGCCGGTTTGGCCGCGGGCGGACAGGCGATCGAAGAGGGCCTTTGCCAGGTCATCGACCGGCGCGAGCCGAGCGCTCGGGACTGGGGGGTGCAGGAGCCGGCCCGCCAGGCCCGTGAGCGCGAGGGCGCCCAGGCCAGCCGTGCCAGCGAGGAAAGTGCGACGTGAGGGGCTCATCTGCAGACCTCCAGGCGCGCAGTCTACCAAAGCGAACCAGGAGCGCGGTTCGCCCATTCTGTTGAATGCTTCGGGCGTGCTCGGCTACCGTGCTCGGTCCTCCGGCGCGCGTGGCGGACGTGGGTGTCAATCGAAATAGGGAGTCGAAAAATGGGATTGTTGGACGGCAAAGTGGCGATCGTGACGGGCGCGGGCGGTGGCCTCGGACGCGAGCATGCATTGGCGCTCGCAGCAGAAGGGGCATCGGTCGTCGTCAACGACCTGGGCGGCGCCCGGGATGGCTCCGGCTCCGGATCGGCAATGGCTGATCTCGTGGTCGATCAGATCAAGGCGGCGGGCGGGGAAGCGGCGCCCAACTACGACAACGTTTCGACGGTTGAAGGCGGCGAAGCGATTCTCCAGTCCGCCCTCGATGCGTTCGGGCAGGTCGATATCCTGATCAACAACGCGGGCATCCTCCGCGACAAGAGCTTCGCCAAGACGACGGAAGAACTCTGGGACCCGGTGGTCGCGGTTCATCTCAAGGGAACGTATTGCGTCACGCGCCCGGTCTTTCTTCACATGAAGGAACGGGGTGCGGGCGGAACGATCATCAACACGTCCTCGACGAGTGGCCTGAACGGCAACTTCGGCCAGTGTAACTACGGTGCGGCGAAGGCGGGGATCGCGGGCTTCACGCGATGCCTGGCGCTCGAGGGGCAGCGCTACGGAATTCGCTGCCACATTCTCGCCCCGGTCGCGCATACGCGTCTGACGGAAGATCTGCCGGGCTTCGACAATGAGAAGGCCGCTGCTTCCTATGATCCGAAACTTGTTTCTCCGCTGATGGTCTATCTCGCATCGGATGATGCGAAAGACATGACGGGAAAGACCTTCCTCGCGGGCGGTGGTCGCATCGCCGAGATGCGCGTCGTGACGGCAGACGGCATCACCAAGGAAGACGAAGGCGGACTTTGGACCGCCGAGGAAATCGGCGCCAAAATGGCGGCGGGCGAGATCCTGCTTCCGGAGTAGGCAAAGCCGAGGTGTTTTTCTGAGTAGACCCGAGGGCGGGGCGGTGAGATCCGCTCCGCCCTTTCCTGTGCGGGTGACCGTCGCTCGACATTTGGCGGCCCCACGGGCGCCCTGTACCCTGCGCAGATCATGTCCGACGCGAACGAGACCGAAGCACGCCCCGAGCGAGGCGAGCCTTCGCGGGATCCTTCTTCATCATCGCCTTTGTCACCGTCCGCCGATTCCGTGGCCAGTCCACTGAACCTTGACGCGGACGAGGGGCTCGAGCTCGGCGACGAGGTGGGGACGCCTGAAAAGCAGGTTGAGCCCTTGCCGAAGCGTGTCGCGAAGCGGGCCGCGCGGTCCTCCATGACCGAGCGCTTCAACCTCATCTTTCGCTCGTTCAGGGATCGTTTCTTCAAACATTTCTCCCTCGACGAGGATGTCGTCGCCCGCCTGAAAGCTCTCGAAGCCCGGGGCAGCGTCGTCTACGTCATGCGTTATTCGAGCCGCCTCGACTACTTCCTGTTCAACGCACTTTTCTTGCGACACGGCCTGAGGCTCTCGGGCTTCGCCAACGCGATCCATTTCTACTACTACCGTCCGCTGCATCAGCTGCTGCCGATCATGCTGCGCCTCAAACGAGCGCAGCCGCGGGAAATCGAGCACAACGACGATCGCGAGATCGTGCGCGAGCACGTCGCCCTCGGACGGAGTCTCTTCCTTTTTTTGCGAACCCAGCGTCTGCGCTCCTTCCTGCGCGGCCGCAAGGGCGGGAAGCGGAACGACGAACTCGAGCTACTCGAAGAAGCCACCCGCACGGTTCTTGAGACCCATCCGGACCGCGAGGTCTTTGTCGTCCCCCTCGCGCTTTTCTGGCGCAAGGGACCGCGGACCCAGAACCGGTTCATGAACGTCGACTACGGATCGCTCGCGCGGCCGTCTGATTTCGTGAAGGTCGCGCGCTTTCTTTCGACCTATCGCAGTCTGACGGTCAAGGTCGGCGACGCGATCGATGTCGGACTCTACGCGAAGGTGAATCCGGACGACGATTGGAAGCGCATCGCGCGCCGAATCCGTCGCGCCGTCTTGATTCATCTCTATCGAGAGGAGAAGGTCGTCGAAGGACCGACGCTTCGACCCCGTTGGCGCGTCCTCAAGGAAGTGCTGGCGGATCCGGGGGTGCGTTCCGCGATGGCCGTTCGTGCGAGCGGCGAGAAGGGGTCCCCGGAAAAGGCCGAGCGCGAAGTCGAGAAGATCTTCAAGGAAGTCTCCGCGAACATGAACTCGACTTGGCTGGCAATCGGGGCCGCGACCGTCGGAGGCCTCTTCAAGCGCCTCTTTGCGTCGATCGAAGTGCATCGTCTCGCCGAAGTGGCCGAAGACGCGAAGCGACATCCGATCGTCCTCGTGCCGAGCCATCGGTCCTATTTCGACTTCCTGATCCTCTCCTGGCTCTTCTATCAGAACTACCTGGTGCCCCCGCATATCGCCGCACGGGACAACATGGCCTTCGGCCCCTTCGGATACCTCTTCCGAAACATGGGTGCTTTCTATCTGCGGAAGTCCTTTGAGGATCCGCTCTACAAAGAAGTCTTCCGCGCCTACGTGGGCTACCTGGTGAAGGAAGGCTTTACCCAGGAGTTCTTCATCGAGGGCGGCCGCTCGCGAAGCGGAAAGACCCTCGCACCGCGCCTCGGCATGCTCGGCTGGGACGTCGATGCCTTTCTCGAGAGTCCGCGGCGGGACCTCTTCTTCGTGCCGATTGCGATTAGCTACGAGCGACTCGTCGAAGAGTCCGGGATGGTCGAGGAACTCGACGGGGGGCAGAAATCCGAGGAGAGCGTTCTCGGTCTCTTCCGTGCTCGCAAATATCTCCAGCGCCGATTCGGATCGGTCCATGTTAGTTTCGGTGAACCGATCTCTCTTGCGGGTGCCCTCGGGCCCCAGCGCGAAAGGTTCGCTGCGTTGCAGCAGGGGAAAATCTCGGCGCCGGAAATCCGCGAGATCCTCGAGGAGAACAAGCGGGAGTTTGTGAAGGGACTCGGACACTCTCTGGTCGAACGCATCGGTTGGGCGACCGTCGCGAACGCAACTTCGGTTGCCGCGGTCGTGTTGATGGGCTCGCGCCATTCGGGCTTGCTTCGTGAGGATCTGGTTTTGGGGATGCAGGAGGTCGCATCCCTGCTTCGCCTGCAGGGTGTTCGCCTGACGACGGCCTTCGAACGAGACCTCGCCGAGTTACGTGAGTCGATTGCCTTCCTCGAACGTTCGGACCTCGTGAAATCGCGACTCGATCATCGCGGTGAGATTCTTCACTACGAGGACAGTCGGCGGCGAGCGCTCGACATCTATCGAAACTCGATCGCGCATTTCTTGGTGATTCCGAGTGTGCTGTCCCGCGCGGTGCTCGGTGGGATCGAGCGGGACGCGATTCATCAGGAACTCGAGTTCTGGCTCGATGTCTTCTACCGCGAGTACTACGCGTCGCGGGAGCTCTTTCTCACCCGTGGAGAGGCGGTGCTCGAACATTTCGAGAGCGAGGGATGGGTTGAGGCGAGCGCCGACGGCACCTATCGAGCGACCAAAGCGGGCGCCCGTCCGCTCTCGACGATCGCTGAGCAGACACGCGGTGTGGTCGAGTGTTACGACTCGATCGTTCGGGTATTGGTGGGCTGGATGGATTCGACCGCGGACGGCGTGCTGCGCAGCGGCCTGATCAAAGAGGCACAGCTGGATCTCGAGGGCGCACAGCTTCTGGGGCAGGCGCGTCGCACCGAAGCGCTCAGCACGACGAGCTTCGATAACGCGCTGGCCTGGCTCGGCAGTCGCGAAATCCTGGATCAAGAGCACATCGTCACGGGCAAGCGAAACACGCGGGATACGCGTTACGCCCGTGGGGAGAAATGGGCGGAGCTGCCGGAGATCGCGCGCCGTCTGGCGGCCGCACTCGGGGACCGGTAGCCTCGGCGCCCTTTGCGACGCCGGTTGCGTCGGCCTCTTCTCCCTCTTGAATCGGGTAGAGATCCGCACGTCGCAGCCATCGCGTCATTCATACAGCGGACCCCGTGGTCAACTTCGACTTCGCAGGTCCGGTGGCAAACCGAGGATCCCATGAGCGCCGAGTCCAGTGACCCGACTTCTATCATCGACTTCGAAAAGGCCGGCGGACTCGTGACCGCGATCGCCCAGGACGACGAGACCGGTGAGGTCTTAATGGTCGCCTACATGAATGAAGAGTCGCTCACGCGGAGTCTCGAACTCGGCGAAGTCGTGTACTGGAGCCGCAGTCGGCAGAAGTACTGGCACAAAGGTGAGGAGAGCGGAAACGTTCAGAAGTTGCGCGGCATGTATGTCGACTGTGATGGCGATGCGCTCGTGCTCCGCGTTGAGCAAATCGGTGGCGCCGCTTGCCATACGGGCAAGCGAAATTGTTTCTTCCGCCGCATCGACGGCGGCCAAATCGAAGACGTGGGTACCCAGGTTTTCGATCCCGACGAGGTCTACAAAAAGTGAGTGCTGCCGAATCGAACGAGGCCACGGACGGCCCGAAGCTCCGCATCGGTCTGCCCAAGGGCAGCCTTCAGGAGACGACGCAGTCGCTCTTCGCGAAAGCGGGTTACGACGTCCGCATCTCCGGCCGCTCCTACTATCCATCCATTGATGACCCTGAGATCGAGTGCATCCTGATTCGACCGCAGGAGATGGCGCGTTATGTGGGGCAGGGCGTGCTCGACTGCGGCATCACGGGGCTCGACTGGGTCATCGAATCCGGCGCCGATGTCGCCGAGCTCGCCGACCTGCGCGCGCCCTGGCCGAATTATGGACCGGTCCGCTGGATCCTTGCGGTCAAGGACGACTCCCCCTTTCAGACGCCCAAGGACCTTGAAGGGAAGCGCATCGCGACCGAAGTGATGGGGCTGACCGAGCGCTATCTCTCTGAACTCGGGATCACGGCGCAGCTCGAATTTTCCTGGGGTGCGACGGAAGTGAAGCCGCCTGTGCTTGCGGACGCGATCGTCGATGTCACTGAAACGGGATCGAGCCTGCGTGCGAATAACCTGCGTGTCATCGACCTGCTCCACGAGAGCACGCCACGCCTGGTTGCCCATCGTCCGTCGCTTGAGGATCCATGGAAGCGAGGCAAGCTCGAGCGGCTCAAGATGTTGCTGATGGGCGCAATCGCCGCGGCGACCCGGGTCGGGCTTTCGATGAACGTCCAGAAGGAAAAGATGGATGGGGTTCTCGCGCTCTTGCCGGATGCGGGGAAGCCGACGATCTCGCCCCTGGCCGATCCGAGTTGGGTCGACGTGTTCGTGATCGTCGAGGAATCGTTCGTGCGAGACCTTCTGCCGAAGCTTCATGAGGCCGGAGCCCGCGGCATCGTCGAGAACCCACTCAACAAGATCATCGACTAACGTGCCCAGCCGCGGGGAGCGACGCGCCGAAAGACAGCGCCGCCGCGCCGTCCATCGTCGCGGTCGTTTCGGCCGCTTTGCGGGCGGGTTCGTGGACTACGTCGAGACCGCCTGGTGGGGGCTTGTCTCCCCGCGCGTCCCCTCCGGCCGCCCGCTTCGCCTCGCGCAGGCCGCGGTTTTTCGCGAGGGCGAGGGCGGACTCGAGATTCTGCTTTCGATGCGGAGCGATCTTTTCGGCTGGGAGCTCCCGGGCGGAACGATCGAACATGATGAAGACGCGGGTGAAGCCGCCATTCGCGAGGTCCGCGAAGAGACCGGGCTCGAGATTGAAATCGAGCAGGCCGTCGGAAGCTGGACGCGAACCGGGTTTCGCCCGCATCAAGTGACCATCTTTCGGTGTCGGGCGAGGGGAGGCGAGCTCCAGACGTCTCATGAAACGCCGCGGGTGGGGTGGTTCCCGATCGGCGCGCTGCCCGAAGGCGTCTTTCCCTGGTACGACGAACCGATCGCCACTGCTTTGCGGATGAGCGAAGAATTCGTTTCGATCAGTGAATATCAAGGCATCCGCGCGATCTGGCAGGCGATGAAGATCGATCTTCGTACGCGATGGAATGGCTTGCCCTGATTCGACTCCGATCGGAGCGCATCACCCAACACCGACACAACATCGACACAACGTCGCCCGGCATCGCAAGCGTCCTGTAACGGCCGCCTCTATCCTACGGTCTGGTGATCGTGCCCCCCGCCTGAACTCGCCGGAGTAGTGTCATGGAAGCCACGCCGTCTCTTGGCTGGGATGCCTTGTTGCAAGGTGTCGTTTCCCTGGCCGTGCTGCTCGCCGCGATTTCGGGAATCCTGGTGCGAACGCGTGACCGCGCGACGGCCTATTGGCTGATGGGATGGGCTGCGCTGCTTGGGACCGGGGCTTTGTTGCTCGTGGCCGACGCGCTTTATCCTCCCGCGCGATTCGTGGCCTACATGCTCGATGCGACCGTCGGGCCCTTAATGCTGCTCGGTGCGCTTCAGCTGTCGGATCGCCGGCCCGCCTATCTATGGCCCTTGCTCGCAGGGCTTGTCACAGGGGCGCTTCGCGTCGGGCTCGATGTTGCGGGAATGACGGAGTTCGACGCGCTGCACAGCGCAATCGTTGCCCCCGCGTTTCTGGTCGCCGCGGCTTGGGTGGTGATGCGAACGGCGGGCAATGTCGAGTTTCGCGCCACCATTGTGGCGCTCTTCGCGGTCTATGTGGGCGTCGAATTCTACGATGCATTCCGCGACTTCGTAAACCGCCAAAACACTTTGCAATGGCAGCTGATGATCGGTGTGTGCGTGCCGCTTTCGGCCTTCCAGGTGGGATCGCGACTTCTTGGGATTGCGGCGGAGAAGGAATTGGCGCGCGCGGCCCACGACGAGATCCAGCACGAACGGGAGCTCGAGCGCTGGCGGTTCGATGCGCTCTTCGACCATGTGCATGACCTCGTCGCTGAGATCAGCGAGGACACGCGGATCCTGTATGTCAATCGGCGTGCGAAAGACCTGCTCGGGATCGAGCCCGAGGATCTGATCGGTCGCTATGGGATCGATTTCGTTCCCGCGGAACTTCGCGCTCGATCAGCGGAGGCTTTCCGCGAACGGGTCAAGGCGCGCACGATCATGGGTCCCGAAGTCGTCGAGGTGCCGCATCCGGATGGGGGGACGCGCTTTCTCGAGTACTCGATGTCGGACTATCGCTTTCCGCATGAGACCCGCCTGCTCGTCGTGGTACGAGACGTGACGGCGCGGGCGGAGAGTGAGCGCCGGCTCGAAGAGCAGCGACGTGATCTCGAAGTCCGCTTTGAGGAACGTTCCGAAGAACTCCGCGCTTCGCTTACGCAGCTTCGCGATCAGGAGAGACTCGTCGCCGTGGGCACCCTGGCCTCGGGGATCGCGCACCAGATCAACAACCCCGTCGGCGCGATCTCCGCTGCCGCCGAGTTTGGTCTCATGTCAGGCGGCCGAGAGGATACCGACCAGATCCGGGTCGAGGCCCTCGAACGCATCGTCGAAGAAGCATCGCGGGCGGGCCGCATCGTGAAGAATATCCTGCGCTTCGCGGTGCACGGCGACACGAATAAATGGGACGAGGATTTGCGGACGGTCGTCACGCGCTCCGTCGAACTCGTTCGAGGCTATGTCGAGGAGCGCGAAGGAACGCTGGTCGTCCGTCCAAGCGATGAACCCGCGCCGGTTCGAATGAGCCCGATCGAGATCGAGCAGGTGGTCGTGAATCTGGTGCATAACGCGGCGGAGTCGCGAAGCGCCGGCGTTGAGATCGAGGTCGAGCTCTTTCGGGAGGGCGAAGAGATCGTTCTCGAAGTCGGGGACAACGGCCGTGGCATCGCAGGCGAGATCCGGGATCAGATCTTCGATCCTTTCTTTACAACGCGTCTGCGAGAAGGCGGGTCCGGTCTGGGCCTGGCCGTCGTTCACGGCATCGTGGCCGATCATGGCGGCAGGATCGAAATCGAGAGCGAACTCGCTCGGGGGACGAAGGTGCGGGTTCGGCTGCCCCTCGTATCGAAGACTGCCGCACTGGGGAACGTTGGCGCGAAGGAGGCAGGGGACGAAATGCCCCAGGGAGCCGCCCCTCGGGACTGAGTGTTCGCTGTGCGTGGAATCAGGGGGAAAACCCTAAAGACCTGAGCGCAAGGCTCAGGCACTCTGTGCTGCCTTCTTGAGTCGCGGTGCATTTCTTGCGCCGGTGCACTTGGATCCGGAGCCCCCCCGCCGTGGATCGTGTGTTTACAGTTGCCTGGGAATCCCTGCTGCAGGGGATCGGTGTGTTCGCCATCGGTGCCCTTCTGTTGGGAGCGATCACCTCGCGCGGCCGCGAGTTGGCCGGCGGCCTATGGATGATCGGCTGGGCCTTCCTGTTGCTGACGGGGGCACTCTTCATCGCCGAAGACGCCGGGTACCCATTCGCGGGGCATCTCGCGCTGCTCGCGGACGGTCTCTTCGCGCCCTTGATGTGGATGGGCGCGGTCGAGTCCCAGCCGGGACGGTCCGCCCCGACGTGGCCGCTGGCCGTCGGACTTGCGGCGGGATCCGCGCGGATTGCCTGTGTTGCGCTCGGGGTTCCGTGGGGAGAAGTCACGATTGGATTGAGCGTGGCGCCGGGATTTCTCGCCGGGGCGGCGTGGGTCATGGCGCGTCCTTCCTCGGTCATTCAGTACCGGCATGTGATCGCTGGCCTTTTCGCGGTCCTGGTTGTTGTCGAGGCCACCGATTCCGTAGTCGATTTGAGACAAGCGGAGAATTTGATTCAGTGGCGAGCGTTGATCTCCGTGTGCGTGCCACTCGCCGCGTTCCAGATGGCTTCGCGATTGATGGAGCTTCGTTCCGGCATGATCACCGCGCAGACGAGCTCGGATGCGATCGCACGGGAGCTCGGTCACGAACGCTGGCGGTTTCAAGCCGCCTTCGATCATGTGAGTGAGCTCGCTCTCGAACTCTCCGAGTCTGGAAATGTGCTCTTCGTGAACTCGCGGTTGCGGGCGATGTTGGGGCGCGAGCCCGAAGAGGTCGTCGGTCGATCGCTCCTTGAGTTTGTGCAGAATGACGAGCGCGATCTCGGACGCGCGCGCTTCGCCGAAATCGTGAAGCGGGGGGCGACGAAGCACCCGATCGTTGTGGGCGTTCCCCACGCGAACGGCGAGGTCCGATACCTCGAGTGCACGATGTCCGTCTACGCTTTTCCAGGAGAACGACGGGTGCTGGCCATGTGCCGCGACGTGACCGAGCGGCATAGGGCGGAGGAGCGCAGCCACGAACGCGAACGCGAGCTGGTCGCGCGGGTGGAAGAGACGGCGGTCGAATTGCGGGCGTCACTCGATCGGGTCCGCGAGCAGGAACGGCTCGCCGCGGTGGGGACGCTGGCCTCTGGTCTTGCGCACCAGATCAACAACCCGATCGGGGCGATCAGTGCCGCGGCAGAATTCGCCTTGCTGACGCAGAGCGCGGAAGAGGGGCAGCAGGCACTAGTTCGAATCGTTGAAGAAGCCAAGCGCGCCGGTCGCATCGTGCGCAGCAGTCTCGGCTTCGCGCGTCAGGGGACGACTGCGAAATGGTCGGAGGATTTCGGCCAGCTCGTTCGGCGCACGATCGAGGTCGTGCGGCCCTATGTGTACGAGCGATCCGGCGCGCTGGAACTCGATCTGGTCTCCGCTCAAGTGCCCGTTCGAATGAGTCCCATTGAGATCGAACAGGTCGTCGTGAATCTCGTGCGCAATGCGGCGGAGTCGCGAACGTCGGGCGTCCGCATTGGCGTGCGCACGGGGATCGATGGTGGTCGCGCAATCCTCGATGTGATCGACGACGGCCGCGGTATTCAGGACGAAGATCGCGACCAGATCTTCGATCCCTTCTTTACGACCCGGCTGCGCGAAGGCGGAACGGGGATTGGGCTATCGGTTGTCCGGCGCATCCTGCACGAGCATGACGGGACGATTGAGATCGAGAGCGAACCCGGCCATGGCACCCACGTCCGCGTCACGCTCCCCCTCGCGGATCGGGGAGAAGGCGAGCCCGAGCGATCACCGCCGCGCTCAAACGAAAACGGCCCCGAACCCAGGAGGGGGCGGAGCCGTTCTGATTGAGGAGGGAGCGCGCGTGTGCGCGAGTGCCGAGCGAACTAGCGCCGCTGCTCCCGCAGGCCGCTGGCTTCCCATTCCTTCGAGAGCTGCTTCAGCTTGCGCGAGAACTCGTCAAAGGGATCGTCGAAGGAGAGAATGATCTCCGTCGTGCGCGGAATGTCGTCGCCGTTCAGGAGGCCGCGGTAGCGGTTCAGGTTCGCGAGAATCGCCTCGGCGACCTTGAGCGCGCGCTTCTCCGTTTTGATCAGCGGCGACTGCAGGGTATAGACGTTGTTGCGCCCCCAGAGCGACTCGTCACGAACGATCGCGATCTCGCGATAGACGCCGTTGATCGGATCGAAGTTGTACTCGACACGGACTTCCTTGAAGATGTCCGAGTTGCCCGTATAGAAGCCGCGTTCCTTCTCGACCTTGCCGAGTTGGCGACATCGAGGGCAGTAGAACGTGTCCCCGTGATTGAGAAGGAAGACGCCCTTGGCGTAGTCCTCGCAATCGGTGTTCTCGCAGTATCCGACGCCTCGTTTCATGCTGGCCATGGGGCTTGGTTTCTCCTTCGGTCACGCGCGATCCCGGTTCTCTTCTCTGTTCTCTGGTGAGAGCGTTGAGTCTCGAGTGGGCCGCGCAGAATTCGTTTCCGTGGGTTCTTCCTGGCTAGTAGAGCAAGTCGCGTGCCATCAACAAGGAGCGGTTGTTGTGTCCCTCGCCGTCGACCGAGCCAGCTCATCTTAGCGGAATCAAGTGCTGCTTTTCTGCCTCCGATTTGCAGAACGCCCGCCGGTCGCGAGCCTGTTGATGTCTGACGACGCGCTGAGGGCGCCCTGATTCTTTTGCTTTCCACGACATCGGGCGCTGCGTTCACGCTCGATGAATGTGGGCTGCGGTGTTCCCGATCACGCTCGGGCACAAATACGGAAAAAGACTTCCCTCGTATGCGAGGTCCGCAATTCCTGTCGCAGTGCACCCTGGCCGTGGTGTGTCCGGGTGGGGCGATCTCGTCGCCGCCGGGCGGGGAAGGCTGGGGGGCAGCCGCTCTGCGGACAACCGGACTCCGCGCGATGCGTCATCGGGTGTCCACCGGTCGATCGGGAGTGGGTCCTGTGAGACCTCCGGCTTGCTCTTCGATTCGATCGCACCTTGCGGATGGATCGGGGGGAAGCGATGCCTTCTAATGTTTCCGCTCACCCGTCCATTGTCAACCGCGATTTGATTTTGGTCACCGTTCTCTGTAGAAGCGTTCCGGCATCGCGGAAGCAAAATGCCGCGACGCGTCTTCAGCCGTGCTGCAGCTCACCCTCTCCGGCATTGCTCGGCGCGTCGGCCTCGACGCGGAGAACGCCTACACGCCAGCGCAGCACCAGCAGATATGCGAAGACGAAGAAGAGCGTCAAATTTCCGACGAGGAAGGGGAGGCCCATCCCCTCACCCAGGCTCGAATCATTTTCTTCGAACTGGAGGTTGTCCGGGTGCATCGCGCCGCCCACCAGGTCGATGATCCAATAGTTGAGGGGGATGAGGACGACGCCCAGAATGCCGTAGACCGAAGCGAAGCGGGCGGCGCGCTCGTCCCCTTCGGTGAAGCTGCGCAGCAGCGAGTACGCCAGGTAGACGAACCAGAGCAGTAATGTCAGCGTGAGCCGGGCATCCCAGACCCACCAATTTCCGGGGCCCCAGGCACCGCGCGCCCAGATCGGTCCCGTGATCAGCATCAGGGTGCAGAAGAGCGTGCCGACTTCGGCACCGGCGATGGCGAGCTGGTCGTGCACCTCCCGACCCTTGAAGAGAAAGAGCGCGCCGGCGATCGCGGTCGCGACGAAGCCGAGATAGGCGCCGTAGGCCAGGGGAGGATGGACGTAGAGGATCTTCTGCATGATCCCCTGGACGGAGTCGATCGGTGAATTGATCACGGTCCACGCCCAGACGGGCAGCAGGACGAGGGTGATCCATCCGAGCACGCGGAGGGTCAGGCCGATGCGGTCGGCGGGAGTCGGGTTCATGTTGGGGGCTCCGGGTGGTTCGTCGAAGAGACTTGGGGCCTACTCGTCGAGCACGAAGTCGAAGAGCAGGAAACAGAGAATCGAGTAGATCCCGCCGATCACGATCAACGGCTGCAGCAGGGTGAGGGTGAGCGCTTCGCCGCCCATCGTCGCCGTCGTGCTGTGTACCGCCGCCGCCAGAACCGGGATCAGCGTCGGAATCAACAGGACCGGCAGCAACACCTCGCGAAAGCGGCTGCGCACGGACATCGCCGAGAGCAGCGTGCCGATGCTGCAGATCGCGACGTTGGCGAGGCCGACAATGCTCGCGGTCCCAGCGAGACCCGTCAGCAGATCGACGCGCATGAAGAGCGCGAACACGACCGCGGTCATGGCCTGGACCAATGAGATCAGCACCCAGGTCGCGGCCGCCTTGCCAAGAAAGATCCAGCCGCGCGTGCCCGGCGCCAGCGCCAGGGCGGTCATCGCATCATTCTCGAGTTCCGTCGCGAAGGTGCGCCCGAGCCCGATCACGGCGGCGAAGACGTAGGTCACCCAGAGAACACCTGGGGCGAGCCGCGCGATCTCCTCCGGCTCCATCCGCGGCCAAGCGAACTGAAACACGACCACAACGAGAAAAGAGAAGACCGTCATCGCCACGACGCGATCCCGCGATCGCCACTCGGTGGCGAGATCCTTCCAGAGCAGCGCGAGCGCGACGTTCATGCCGCCCCCGCTCGGGCTGCGGCCTCGGACTCTCGCGCGAGTTCGCTCAAGCGCGCGCGAAGCGCATCCGCTTCGTAGGGCGTGTCGGAGGTGCTGGCCTCGCGCGACGGTGTTCCGCGGACTTCCCCGCGATGCAGAATCAGAGCGCGGTCGGCGAGTTCGACCGCGCGGCGCGGATCGTGGGTCACGACCACAAGACTGCGCTTCTCGTCACCTTCACTCTTGCGCTGGGCCTGGAGCCGTTCGGAGAGTCGTTCTGCAGAGAGCTCGTCGAGTCCAGTAAAGGGTTCGTCGAGCAGCAAGAGCGAAGGCTCGTGCACGATCGATCGTGCGATCGAGAGGCGCTGGGCCATGCCGCGGGAGAAGGTGCCCGCGCGTCGCTCGGCGACATCCAGGAGGGCAAAATCGTCGAGCAGTTGATCGAGGGCTTCCCGCGTGGGGCGCTTGTTATGCAGGCGCGCCGCGAAGATCAGATTCTCTCGCGCGCTCAACTCGCCGTATACGAGCGTTGCGTGGCCGACGTAGCCGATCGATGCGCGCAAGGCATCGCGTTTGAGCGGTTCGGCGTCGGGTTCATCTTGCGGCCGTGCCTCGAAGGTTCCTCCGGACGGCCGGGAGAGCCCGGCGAGGATCTTGAGCAGACTGCTCTTGCCCGCACCGTTCGCGCCGAGCAGGGCGAGGGACTCGCCCGCCTCGATTTCGAAGTCGACCCGACGGAGCGCCGCGACGCGCCCGTAGCGCTTCTCGATCGCCTGCCCCCGCAGCCGGACCTTCTTCATCCCTGAGCGTCCTCGGCCGTCGGTTCGAGACCGCCGCCGCAATGAGAACAGAAGCGCCAGCGCGGATCGACCCGCTCACCACAGCTCGTACAGAACGGGCCCGCCGCCTGTGCGTCCGGCGCAGTTGCGACGACCGCGGGAGTTGGCGCAGGGGCCGTCGGAACACCGCCGCCCTCGGCATACTCAATGCGCATGAGCTCCGCCGCCTGGGCCTTGAGCTCATCGCGCATCACCGTGTAATCCGCCTCGTCGAGCTTGCCCGTCTCGAAGTCGTGATCGAGATCGGCGATCGCCGTGTAGAGACCTTCGCGCTGATCCTGCAATTCCTGCTGCCGGACCGTCGCATCATCTGTCACCTTGATCGCCGAGCGCCGACTCCGCAGCGGCGCAATCAAGAAGAGTGCCGCGCCGGCGGCCCCGGCCAAAGCGAGTCCGACGGAAGCGGTTTGCGGAAGACCTTCGGCGCGAAGCGGCACGAGGGTTAGGTCGACCGTCTCTTCCATGCCGACGTTATAGGCCTCGCGATGAAGATAGTTGCGCGTGCGATTGCGGAAGGGCCGGCGACGATGGAGTCGGCTGCTATCGAGGGCGAGGCCGGTGTCCGCGATCAAGACGTTCAGGGTTTCGACCTCACGGGGGAAGCGCATGTTCAGCACCACGCCATCGGGACGGCTCCCCACCCGATACGAGTAGGCGAGGGAATGTGCGCCGGGACCGATCGGGCCGATCACATCGAAGCCGCCATCCTCGGTCGGAATCAGGCCCATAGCTTCCGCTTCCGGGGCCACGCCCTGAAGTGCAGCGCCTTGGGGAATCGTGATGTGAAGCAGCGGTGCCGCGGTCGTGCCGCTGATCGGCGCGCCGGGGTCGACTTCGATCTGAAGGTCTACGTTGGCATCGAGTCGTGTGTCGTCGAGGTCGACCCACACGTCGGTGCGCGGAATCGTAAGTGCCGTCGGGTCGAAGCGACTCTCCGGAAGAACGAGGCCGACTTCGAGGGACTCCCCCGCTCGCAGGCCCGGGCGCGCCCAGGAGGCGAGGCTCTCGCCGCTATCCGAGGTGAGCTCGCGGGAGGCAACCAGGCCGCGGCCCGAGACGTCCATGCCGCTCGTTCCGGCGACGATGATCACCCGGTCCGAAGCTTCGCGCAGGGTGATCGGGAATCGGACGGCGTCGGTCTTGCGATCGACGGGGACGCTGAACTGATATTCGATGCGCTGTTCGCCGGGATAGAGCGGGCCGTAGAAGCGGACGCGGCTATCGACCAAGGCGAGTTCATCCCCGATCGAGGTCGGTCCCGCATTGAAGTCCTTCGCGTTGGCGGGCAGCGTTCGTTCGAGGATGCTGGGTCCCGAGTCCAAAGCCGGGACCTGGATGACGCGCTCACCGGTGCTTTCGAGGCGCAGGATTTCGGTGACGACGATGCGATCGCCCATCCAGTCGACGCGGGTGCGGATTTCGCTGACGGAGACTCCGCTGATGACGTCGGTTGGTTGGGAGACGGGGATCTCGATGCGGGCGTTGGTCGCGCCGGCGTCGAAGGCGATGCGTTCGCCGAAGGGGATCTCCGCATAACGTGCGCCGACCAAGTAAACGATCGCCGGGTCGTTCGAGATTCCTGTGAAGGTGAAGGCGCCGGTCGCGTCGGTCTCGCCGTTGGCGAGTCCTGGCGTGCCGTCCGGTCCGAGAGCGTAGAGCGCGATCGAGATGCCGGTGAGGGCGTCTGGGTTGGCGTCCCCGACGAGTTGGACGGTCAGGCTGCCCGGTCCGGGCGGGGGCGGTGGGGCCTGTCCGAGGTCCCCCGCATGTTGGGCGAGGGCGGTCGTGGCGAGGAGCACGATCAAGAGGGTCAGGCCGCCGAGCGAGATGCGCTTGGCCGAATCGAGAATGCTCACGCGCTTGCCTCTTGGCTACCGGCTTCGCCGCGTTCGGGATGAGGCCAGATCACGATCACGCAGCCGATGACGAAGATCACGCCGCCCGCCCAGCCCCAGTTCACGAGGGGGTTGTGATAGATCTTGAACGTCCCCGAACCGTCGGGCTCGAGATTCGTCAGGATCACGTAGAGATCTTCGCGCCAGCTCGAATAGATCGCCGGAATCGAGTTCGGCTGCTGCTCGAGCCAATAGAAGCGCTTCTCCGGAGTCATGACCGCGAGGGGCTTGCCGCCGTGGTTCTCGTCGCCGCCGCGATAGAGCGCGAGCCGCGCCTTGGCGCCGCCGTAATGCTGTGCGGGAATCGCGTCCGCCGTGAGGTAGTGCAGGCGGAAGTCCTGGATGCGCGTCGAGTCGCCGGGGCTGATGTTCTCGAGCTTCTCTTCGTTGAACGCCGCGCCGGAGACGCCTAATAAGAGGATCACAACGCCGGCGTGGACGATGTACCCGCCATAACGTCGCTGGTTTCGGCGCAGCAGCGTCATGAGTGCCGTCCCGGCGCTTTCGTTGAGGCGTCCCATCCTCGCCGAGATCGCCCGGCCATATTCCTGGACGATGGTGGTGAGGACGAAGCCCGCGAGGCCCCAGGCGGAGATGGCCCAATAGCCGGGGGACAGGCCGAAGAGCGTGATGACACCGAGAGCCACGATCACGCCGACGGACGCCGGCAATACAAATTGTCGCTTGAGACTCGCGATGCTCGCGCTGCGCCAGGCGATCAAGGGGCCGACGCCGGTCATGACGAGCAGGAGCAGAGCGAGGATGCCGGCGAAGGTGTTGAAGTAGGGCGGGCCGAGAATCCGGCGTACGCCGCCGAGCGCTTCCGTGAAGACGGGGAACATGGTTCCCACGAACACCACGAAGAGAATCGCCATGAAGAGCCAGTTGTTGATGATGAAGCTGGCTTCCCGAGAGAGCACGCTCTCGAGCTTGTTCGGGCTGCGCAGATTCGGAAGGCGGTAGAGCAGCGCCGCCGTAAACGCGGCGAGCATGATCACGACGTAGAACAGGAAGAGGCGACCGAAACTATCGGAGTTCGCGAAGGCGTGGACCGATTGCACGACACCAGATCGTGTTAGGAAAGTGCCGAAGAGGCAGAGCCCATAGGTGAGCCCGATCAAGACCAGGTTCCAGGTCTTCAGCATGTCCCGTTTTTCCTGGATCATGACCGAATGCAGATAAGCGGTTCCCGCGAGCCAGGGCATGAGGGACGCGTTCTCGACGGGATCCCAGGCCCAGTAGCCGCCCCAGCCGAGCACTTCGTAGGCCCAGCGCCCACCGAGCATGATCCCGACCGAGAGCACGCTCCAAGCGAAGAGCGTCCAGCGTCGCGTCGTGCGGAACCAGGTCGTTCCCAACTCGCCGGTTACGAGGGCCGCGAACGCGAAGGAGAAGGGCAGGGCGAAACCGGTGAAGCCCGTATAGAGCATCACGGGGTGGATCATCATCACCGGGTGCTGCAGGAGCGGGTTCAAGCCGTTCCCGTCCGAGAGGCGATTCGCGTGGGGCACGCGTTCGAAGGGCGGGGTCTCAAAGTTGACGAGGAGCAGGAAGAACGCCGTGTTCGCGAGCATCGCCACGCAGACCCAGGGCATCAGCTGCCGGTTCTGCTTTCGATTGCCGAGGACCGCGACGGACGCATAGACCGTGAGCATCCAACCCCAGAGCAGCAGCGATCCCGCCTGCCCACCCCAGAGCGCGCCGAGCCGATAGTGCAGCGGCATCGTGCGCGCCGAGTGAGCCGCGACATACGAAAGCGAGAAGTCGTTCATCGCGAGGGCCCAGAAGAGCGCGAGCATTGCCGCCGACGTCGCCGCGCAGACCATGAGCACCGAGCGCTCCGCGACGCGGGTCCAATCGTCGCGCTTCATCAAACCCGCGAAGACACCTGCGCCCATTCCGAGGACGCAAAGAAAGAGACCCAAGCGAAGCGCGTAGAGTCCGAGATCAGCCATGGGCTGGTTTTCTCCAGGGCGCCTGGGCTGCGAATCGGATTCGCGCGCCAGACTTTGGTTCTGGGGGATCGGGCACGGTCGAAGAGAGCAAGGCCTTGCTCGTCGATCGCGTCCGTTTGAGAGGGCTCAGAGTTCGATGCTCGCCTTTTCGGCGGGACCGGCCTGGGCTTCGAATTTGGACGGACATTTCGCGAGGACGTTATTCGCCTCAAAGACGTGGCCCTCGCGATTCATCACGAGCTGTCCTTCGACGACGACTTCAGCGCCGTCCTGGAAGAGATCCGGCGTCTCGAGACTGTCGTACACAACCGTCAGGGTCTGGCCGACCGGTCCGCCCTTATGGGTCGGATCGTTCTGCACAGAGAAGCGAACCTGCTGCGCCTCGACATTGCGTTCGATGGAGGCATTGGCCACGTAGCCATGCACGCGCGCGCTGCGGCCCACCATCTCGGGTGCGCTGCGATGGAATTCGTTGAGGTCCTGGAAGTACTGGAAAGACATCCCAGCATCCATCTGGCTCGTGCCCCACCAGCCGAGGAGCGCGGCGATGGCGGCGGCACCGAGGGCGATCTGTACACCTTTGGAGGGAGAGGCCATAAATTTGGATCCCGATCGTTTGAAGCTGTCAGGTTTGAAGCTGTCAGAAGGGAGGGCGCGTGACGTGAGTCGTGTGGGGTGGTTGCGAGGCCTTCCTCGCCGGTCCTGGCCTTGCGGCCCTGAGGATCACGATCCCCGGCACCTCCTACGAAGCCGCGCGCATCGAAGTTGCGGTCGCTTGCGGGGAGGACGGAGCGGAAGGAGACGCAGAGCGGTACGGACGGCGCCGAGAATAGCCGTGGCTCCGCGGCCTGTCAAAACGAGATGCGTCGAAAATGGCTTTGTTTTCAGATACTTGGACGATTGGATGCCTTGACGCCAAGAATTCGTCGGGCTAATCGGGGGCATGTCCTCTTCCAAGTCACAGGAACCGCTTCGTCCGCCGGGAATCTGGTCCGCCCGAGCCGAGGCGCTCGAGCCCTTTCTCGCGATGGAAGTTGCCGAGCGCGCCGCCTACCTCGAGCGAGAAGGGATCGACATCGCTCACCTGGAGCTGGGCGAGCCCGAGTTCACGCCCCCGGATGCGGTGATCGCGGCGGCGACCAAGGCGCTGGCCGAAGACGAGACGAATTACACCGACAGCCGTGGGCTGTGGGCACTCCGCGAAGGGATCGCCGCGAATCTCGCCGACCGATTCTCGGTTTCGGTTCCGCCGGAGCGGGTGCTCGTGACCCAGGGCACCTCGAGCGCGATGACCCTGGTCTTCTCTTGCCTCGTCGATCCGGGGGACGAGGTCCTGATCCCGACGCCGCATTACCCCTGCTACCCCAATTTCGTCCGATTCTGCGGCGGGACCCCGGTTTTCGTCCCGACCCGCGCCGAAGACGGTTGGGTCATCGATCCCGAGCGCGTCCGCCAGGCGATCACGCCTCGGACCCGAGCGATCATTGTCGGCTCACCGGCGAACCCGACCGGCACGATCCAGCCGCCCCACGTGATGGAGGCGCTCGCTGCCCTTGGGCTTCCACTGATCTCTGATGAAATCTATGACGGGTTGACTTACGACGGAGCGAAGGTCACCTCGGCGCTCGAATTGGATGGGGATCACTTCGTGCTCGACGGATTCTCGAAGCGCTACGCCATGACGGGATTCCGACTGGGCTGGGTGGTCGCGCCGGAAACCGCGATGCGCCGCCTTCAGGTTCTCCAGCAGAATCTCTTTATCTCGGCGGGCTCCTTCGTTCAGCACGCCGGAATCGCGGCGCTCGAAGAGGGGGCCGCCATGAGCACCGACCTGCGAGATGCCTGCAACGAGCGGCGTGACTTGTTGATCGCGGGCCTTCGCCGCCTCGGTTTCGGGGTGGATCAGGATCCGCAGGGCGCCTTCTATGTGCTCGCGGATGCGACGCGTTTCGGCCAGGATTCCCGGGCTTTGGCCTTCGACCTGCTCGAGCGAGCGCATGTCGGGGTGACGCCGGGCATCGATTTCGGGGAAGCGGCGGAGGGGCGTTTGCGCTTTTGTTATGCGCTGGCTCGCGAAACGATCGAGACGGCACTCGCGCGACTTGAGCCGGTGCTCGCTACGATCGAGTCGGAAAACAAGGCTGGGTCACCGGCCGTGAACTCGTCCAGAAAGGGCGTCGCGTGAAGATCCTCGATGCAGAACTGATCGCCTCGGCCCCGCGCTTTGACAAGCTACCGCCGAGTGGCTTGCCCGAGATCGCCTTTCTCGGTCGTTCGAATGTCGGGAAGTCGAGCCTGCTGAACGCGCTCGCGCGTCGCAAGAAGCTCGCGCGAACGAGTAGTACGCCGGGCAAGACCCGCGAACTCGTGCTCTTCAAGTTGCGCACGGATCGAGGCGAGATCGCCCTGGTCGATCTGCCGGGTTACGGCTGGGCGAAGGTTTCACGCAAGGAGCGCGAGGGCTGGCAGCGCCTCGCTGAGGGCTATCTCGCGAATCGTGAAGAACTGAGGCTTGCGATCGTACTTCAGGACGTTCGCCGCAACTGGAGCGAGGACGAGAGCCTGCTCCTTCAGTGGCTCGAAGAGCAGGGCGTGCCCGGGCGCGTCGTGTTGACTAAGACGGACAAGCTGAAGCTCATGAAGCGCAAGGAAGCGGTGAAGCGCCTGCGCAAGGAGATTGGCGACGATTTCGGGAAGCCCATCTCGACCAGTTCGTCGAAGGGCGAAGGGCTCGATGTCGTCTGGCGCACGTGCTTTGAGCACGCGTACCCCGAACGGTTCGAGGACCCGACTGAGCAGTCGGGCGAAGCCGCTGCGGAAGAAGATCTCCCGCCTAACGCCTGAAGTCGGGCGCCTAACGGAATAGGTCGAGATTCGGGTCGCGCAGGATGTCGCCGACGCCGCCGTCCCCTTCGATGGGGAAGCCCTCAACGATCACGACGGGAATCCCCGCGCTTTTCAGCATGAGCAGCCCGGCTGCTGCGGCGAGCTGATCCGCCGTCGCGGGTTGGGTCACGAGCAGTTCGCGGCCCGCGCGGTCGCGGGATCCGCGGTCGTCCTTGATGGGGGCGAGTCCCGCGCTGCCGAGCGCGACGTCTACGAGGCCGTCTCGCCAGGGGCGACCGAAGGTGTCCGTGATGACGACCGGCGTCTTCTCGGCACCTTCGGACAAGGCGTCGCAGAGGCCGCGGGCGGAGGCGTCGGGATCGAGGGGCAGGAGGACGGCGATGTCCTCGCCCGGGGCGTTCGAGAGATCGACGCCGGCATTCGCGCAGACGTAGCCGTGCTTCGTCTCGGTAATCAGGACGTTGTTGCCGCGGCGGACGATGCGCACGCTTTCATCCAGGACGATCTGAACCTGGCGGGGATCGCGATCGTGATCCGCGGCGATTTCCCGGGCTTCGTCACTCGGTTCGACGTCAGCGAGGGCGACGAGCCTTCCCTCCGCCTTGGAAACGATCTTCTGCGCGATGACGACGATTCGCCCCGAGAGTTCGATGCCCGCCTCAGCGGCGGTCTCGCGGATCAGTTTCGCCAGGTCCGTTCCGGGCTCGACTTCGGGGAGGCCCGGAAGCGGAATCAAACGAAGGGGGGCGGGCACATCGCTCATCTCGCTCATTGAAAATCAGTCCTCTCGCCGTTCGGCGGATTGAAGCAGGGCGCGGGTGCGGACACCGCCGCCCTGGGTTGCCAGGAACGCCTCGAGGTCTTCGGGTTGATCGAGGTCGATGACCAGCGAAGGGAGTTCGAGTTCGTGATAGGCGATGCCCGCCGCCTGGGCGGCATCGCGATGGCGGGTGGCGCTGTCCCGTCCGAAACAACAGGGGATCACGCCCGCCGGCTTGTGAAGGAGCGCCGAGGTTCCACCGTCAGAGGAGGGGGCGAGGCAGACCTGCGGCGCGTCATCGATCGGGCACGCCAGCAGTTTTTCAAAGTCGCTCGCGAGGGCGCCCGCGACGTCGCCTAACACGAAGAGAAGGTCGTCGTCGCGGTTTGGGACGAGTCGCTCACGGCCATCTTCGAGGGCGGCGTTCAAGCCGGGCTCGGCGCGCATCAGGATCTCCGCCCCCGCGGCTTTCGCGTGGAGCGCCACGGTTTCATCCGGCGTCGTCACAGCGATTCGGTCGATGCCCCGGGTCTGTGTGAGCGCCTCGATCAGATCTTCGAGCATCGCGAGCGTCAACGCCTGACGCGTGTCATCGGGAAGCCGCGAAAGCAGCCGCGACTTGCTCTCCGCCAACTTCTTGACCGGGATGAGCGCGAGCGTCATCGAAGTCGATCCGCCACCGCGAGTGCCGCCCGCGCGACGGATTCCGAGACCGCCGCGTCGACCATCATCGTGTCGAGATGCGCCGTTTCGAGACCGAGTTCGCGGATCTCCCCCTCGAGCGCGACGTCCCGTTCGTCGAAGACGAAGCCGCCAATCCAGTCTCGATAGAAGCGCGCGACGCCCGTCGCAGAGACATCGATTCCGAGTGCCGCCAGCAGCGTATGGGCGGGGCCCTTGATCGGTGCGCCGCTGACGATCGGCGAGACGGCCACGATCGGTGCCGACGAGGCTTCGATCGCTTGCCGGATCGCGGGGATCGCCATGATCGGACCGATCGAGACGATGGGATTGCTCGGGCAGACAAGGATCGTCTTCGCCGCTCGGATCGCTTCGACCACACCCGGCGCCGGCTCCGCGGCTTCGGCTGCGGCGAGGTCGACCGACCTAACATCCGTTGGTGCCCCGTCGCGCACCAGGTATTCCTCGAAGTGGATCGTGTCCCCGCTCTCGAGTCCGATCAAGGTCGGGCACGGATCATTCGACATGGGCAGGATGCGCAAAGCCAGCCCGAGGTCGCGACGAAGTTCATCCGTGATCTCGTGGAGCCCCGCGCCGGCCGCGAGGCGCAGCGTCCGGTGCAGACAATTCGCGTAGTCCGCATCGCCCAGTCGGAACCACGCCTCGTGGCCGAGTTCAGCGAGCCGGTCGACGAGCTTGTGGGTGTCGCCGGCGAGTCCGAAGCCGCGTTCGGGATCGATGCGGTTCGCGAGCGTGTAGCTCACGATGTCGAGATCCGGGGAAACATGGGCGCCGTAGAAAATGCGGTCATCCCCCGTGTTTACGATCACGGTGAGGGACTCGTCCGGCACCGCGCGCACGACCCCGCGCAGGTAGCGCGCGGCGCCGACGCCGCCGGCCAGAACGACGACCGGGGAAATCTCGCTCGCGCCACTCATTCGGCCGCTCCCGCTTCGGTCGATTCTCGAAGGGCGTCCAGCCGCCGCGTTGCCATCGTCAGTCGATCGGCGATCGCGCGAATTTCCGGGTCGTCATGGAGTGGGTTCGCGTCGACGTCCCGGGGCTGCGTCACGATCGTCGCGAGCGTCTCCCGATCCGCCGCGACCTCGGCTTCGAGTCGCTCGATCAGCGCCTGGCGTGCCGTCGCGTCGGTCGGCTCCGGGGATTCCGACGGCGTCAGCGAGCAGCCAGCGCTCACGATCAGCAGCGTCGCGAGCGCGAAAGCCAACGCAGGGCCCGCACTCGTCCCCGTCGGAGTCGAGGCGTGCGGGCGTCGAGCGCATTCGGAGGCGTGTCGCGGAGCGAAGTGAGGGGGCGGCATGTCGGGCCGATTCTTCGTGACTGCCCGCGCTGCGTCAAGCGGGTTGCAGCGAGCGAATCGTCGATCACGCGCCGCGAAGAGAGGCCGCGAGTTCACACCGCCCACGTGCCGCGCCGTTCGCGCTTCCGCGTTTTTCCGAGTTGCCGGGGTCTCTAGGCTGAACAGGCTCGATTTCGCGCCGATCCGGACGGTGTGAAGCTCGGCACAGCTCTTGCGATGACGCGCGCATGACCTTCTCAAGCCGATGCCCCTCCGGAGGAGAACTCCGCCCGATCGCCGGTGTCCGCCTGCGGGTGATGCTTCTGGGTGCGTGGCTCGTGGCGGGGGCTCCGGTCGATGCGCAGGCCGAAGTCGCGGCGGAGGCCTCAGCCGCTGGAGCGTGGCATCGCGCGCTCGACGCGGGGGTTCGCGGGGAATTCCACGTTGCGGCGGATCTCTGGCGGGACGGCGACGTGGCGCTGGCGACGGGGGAGCGGGTGCAATGGTCGAGCGGGCAGGGCGCGCGGCTCCCCTCGCGGAGCTCGGCGGTGCCGGGACGTGAGGTCGCCCTTCTCCCGGGCCTTCGCGATCTCGCCTTCGATCGGTCGGGCACGCTCTGGGTCGGAACGGATCGGGGACTCTATCGATGGCTCCGGGAGGGACGGCCGGAGCGGGTGAGACTGCCGGGGGCGGGGGCGATGCCGCAGGTCGAGGATTTCGCCGTCGTGGGGGCAACGGTGGTCGTCGCGAGCACGGCGGGCGCCTATTGGTCTTCGGAAGGTGTTCGCTTTCAGCGCCTCGATGAGGGAGCGATTGGCGCCTCGGTGGGCCGGGTCGCGCTCCGCGGCGAGACGAAGCGGGGAATTCGCGCAGGCGTCGGTGGTGCTGAGGTTTGGCTCACGGGCTCGCGCGGGCTGACCCGGATCCGCGGGCGCATCGCCACCGCCGGCTTGCGCATAACAAGCCGGACCCGGATCGATCTTCCCCTCGCCCCCGGCGAGGCAGATCCCATCGATCTGGTCGTGAGCCCCGACGGTTCGTCGCTCCTCCTCGTCTATCCGAATCGACTGGCCCATCGCACACTCGGCGACGGCGAAAGAGCTTCGCTCGCGACAGCTGCGAGTGGCGCCGGATGGCGCCTAACGAGACCGGTGCTCGCACCGGGCGCCGAGATTCGCTCCGCAGACTGGGTTGATGGACGACTCGTGCTTGCGACGAACCGAGGGCTCTTTGAAGCGAGAGATGAGAACGCGCCCTTCCAGCGGGTCGCGATGGAGCTGGGCGCTTCTGATTGCTCGGACGTGTCCGCGGATGGGGAGAGGGGCCTCGTCGCGCTGTGTCGGTCGGGGGCGCTCTTGAGCGGGCCGGCTGTTCTCCAGCTGACGCAGGTGTCGCAGGCACTACGCGATCCCGCTTCGGGCATGAAGGCGGCATCCTCGACGGTTCCGGCCCGGATCGAGCTCGCTCCGGATCCATCCGTCGATGAGATCCGACGCCGGGCGATCGACGGCGCCGGATTGTCGCGCGTCCGCGCCCACCAGCTTCGTGCATCGCTTCGTCGGCGCGGGTATTGGCCCGAAGTGGGGCTGAGCGTTGAGGCCGAAGTCGACCGCGACGACCGGCGCTTTGCGGATCAAGCCTTCGTGTCCGGCGACTATCGATCTCTGCGCGACCGGACCCGCGATCGGCATACGGGCTTTCGCGCCGTGGTCGATTTTGAATGGGAGCTTGGAGAAATCGTCTATGCCGAGGACGAGATCGACCTGTCCCGCGAGCTCCGACAGGTGACGAGTCTGCGCGACGACGTTGTCGACGAAATTCATCAGCTCTACTTCGAGCGCCAGCGCATCCGCGAAAGACTTGCTTCCGGTGTCCCCCTGGCCGAAGGCGAGGCGACCACCCTTGCTCTGCGTGCGGAGGAACTCTGGGCCGGGCTGGATGCCTGGACCGGTGGTTGGCTTTCGGAATGGCGGCGGGACGCGCGCAATGCGTCCGCTGCGGATTCCTCCCCTCGATCACCCCGCAACCCACAGGTCCCCGGGGCCTCCGATTCGTTTCGCGCGACGGAGAGCCCCACTTGGAGAATGCAAGAATGAGTATTGCGACGAGACGAAGGCGAGAAGGCACGATCGGTGTCCTCGGGCTGCTGATGGCGATGACGGCGGGCGCAGCGCACGGGCTGCCCTTGCTGTCCGAGGTCTACTACGACGCGCCGGGATCCGATGACGGGCAGAGCTTCGTCGAGATTGCGGGGATGCCCGGGGACTCCCTCGACGGTTTGTGGATCGAAGGCGTGAATGGCAGCAACGGCGCGGTCGGACCGACGATTCTCTTGAGCGGCGTCATCGGCGAAGACGGCCTCTTCGTCGTGGCCGATCGAACCTCGAGTGGCACGACGAGCGTCGGAGCGGCCGATCTACTGGCGAATTTCGATTTCCAGAACGGGCCGGACTCGGTCGTTCTGCGAAGCGATGCCGGTGTTCTGGATGCACTGGGTTACGGCGTGTTCGCCCCGGACGAGATCTTCGCCGGGGAGGGCGCATCGGCACCGGACGCGTCGCCCGGATCGAGCCTCGCTCGGCACTTCGCGGATCTGGACACCGACGACAATGCGAGTGACTTCCTTGTATTGGGTACGCCGACGCCCGGCGCGGCCAGTTTCGCGGTCGTTCCCGAGCCCGGTGCGGCTTTGATGTTGGGTCTTGGGCTGGCGGGTCTCGGAATGATTCGGGATCGACGCGACAGTGGACCGGTCAGGATCGGCGAGGACGTGTAGTCTCTGCGTGGGCCATGTCGGTTCGCCGAAGAGACCGGCTGGATGGCATGGACCCGCGCGCCTTTCACGCACGCGCGCGGACGAGTGAACGAACCGCACCGAACGACACCGAACGACACCGAACGACACCGAACTATTCCGAAATACGAGGATCTTGAACATGGCCAAGAAGGTCGACTGGTATTACTTCCGCAAGGGTTGAACGAGCTGCACTCGAGCGTCCAAGGTTTTGGATGCCAAGAAAGTCGAGATCAAGGAAGAGATTCCCGCGAGCCGCAAGCTGAGCATCGCCGAGGCGAAAGAGATCGCGAAGGGCTCATCCAAGGTCTATGTGGCGAAGGGCAAGAAGCTGGATGTCTTCGATATGAAGACGGCCACGCTCAAGGAAGTCGCCGAGAAGATGCTGGGACCGACGGGGAACCTGCGCGCGCCGACGATGCGCGTCGGGAAGACGACGGTCGTCGGGTTCAACGAAGAGACCTTCGACTTGGTATTGGGCTGAGGGCTCAGTACCGGGCTGAAGGCTCTGTGTCCTAGGCCGAGGGCTGTGTTTTGGGCTAGCGAATAGGGTGAAAACCCTTCAAAAGTGCCGGCTTGGCCGGAATTTGAGCGCAACCGTCGCTGAATCGAGTGCCGGGCGCCGGGTTCTTTCAGATTCCCGCGGAATGACCCGATAGGAGAACGAGCTTCGTCCAGGCCGTGCACGCCTGGACGGAGTTCGCCTGTCCGGGACTCGGACACGAGCGATCTCTTTTTTATCACCGAGACGTCCATTGGGCGTCGCGGGTCGAATCAGGCGGGGGCCACGAGCGCGGGATGCTGTCGGGCTTCAATACGAATTTTCGTTATCGCGGCGTGCTCTTTCACGTCCAGACCGAAGACTCCGGTCTGACGAATCCCCATGTCATCACGCATCTCTTCCATGGTGGGAACATCATGGCCTCGGAGAAGCGGGACTACTCCGAACTGATTTCGACGAAAGAGGGCGACGAGCTCGAGGACGCTATCCGGAAGCTGATGGAAGGCCTCCACAAGGCCATGCTCAAGCAGCTTTCACGGGGCGAACACGATTCCGCCATCGAGCAGCGCATGGGCGCCGACGTCTTTCGCGTCGAGAAAACGAGCGAGACGGCCGAGCCGCCGACGATCACCGAAGAAGAGCCGCCGGCTCCTGCCTCGGCATTCGAGCCTCCGACGGAAAGCTCGCCGCTTGTCGTGGATCCAGAGCCGGTCTTGCCGCCGCAGTCCGTTGCCGAGCCGACGCATCTCGACGCAACACCCCCGGCCACAGCCGAAGAGACCCAGCCCGTCTCACGCCTCTCCCGCGTATTCGGCGATCGTGTCGTCTCCGAGAAGCCCCTCGACGAAGTGGTGCTCGACTATCTGGTCGAGAACGCGCGCAAACGAAAACGCACCTCGAAGTAGTTTCGTTTGCCGGCGGGCTCAGGGAGAACATCGAGCCCGAGATCCGTTTTTCGCGCGCCGACCCGCGTCGACCTGCTCTTGATTCAGCCTTCGCTGGCGCTTCGGGCGCGTCGCCGTCAGACTCTCTTCCGGGCGGCCCTTTTTCGAGGACCTCCGCACCAGACGCCCCCCGCAGCTGGCATCCCGAGAACGAGAATCCCGGAATCCCCCCAGAAAGGCGAAGGGCGTGTTGAGGCGTAGACCGACGGCGGCGATGGGTGAAGCGCCCGTGCGCATTTACCACGTCTCGAAGTCGTACATGGCGGGGCAGTACGCGCTGCACGACATCTCCCTTGAGGTGAGTCGGGGGGAATTCGTCTTCCTGACCGGGGCTTCGGGCGCGGGCAAGACGACGCTGCTCGAGTTGATCTTTGCGGCGGAGCAGCCGAGCGAAGGGCAGATCCTCGTGCTCGGGCGCAATGTGGCGCGCATCGGCGCCGGCGCGATTCCTGCGCTGCGGCGTCGCGTGGGCGTTGTCTTTCAGGACTTCAAGCTGCTCGATGATCGAACCGTCGAAGAGAATGTTCGCCTGGCCCTCGATGTCGTCGGGACACCGCGCCGCGAAGCGCGCACCCGCGTCTTTCAGCTGCTCAAATCCGTGGGCTTGCAACATCGACGCTTCCATCATCCGCGCTCGCTTTCCGGCGGCGAACAGCAGCGCGTGGCGCTCGCGCGGGCCCTTGTGAACGAGCCGGAAATTCTGCTCGCCGATGAACCGACAGGGAACCTCGATCCCGAACTCACGATCGAGATCATGGATCTCATCATGGCGGCGGCGACGCGGGGGACGACGGTGATGGTCGCGACCCATGATCACTCGTTGCTCGAGCGTTATGGCAAGCGTCGGCTGCGCCTTGAAGGGGGCCGCATCGTAGAGGATCAACCGGCTGCGAATGCTTCGATCGGAGCCAACGCGTGAGTCGCGTGCTCGTGCTCATCCGGGTGGCGTTCGCCAACGCATTCCGCGGTGTTCGCGAAGCGAGCACGACGAGTCTGCTCGCGGTGCTCACGATCGCCGTTGTCCTCATGCTGGTTGGGGCGGCGGTTCTGCTCGTCGAAAATATGGCGGGGATCCTCGATGACTTCGGCGCGGAACTTCAGCTGACCGCCTATCTCGAGGAGGGCCTCTCCGAGGAGGAGCAGGCCCGGCTGAGAGAGCATGTCTCCGCCGCACCGGGGGTCGAGCGGGTCGAACTGATCAGCAAGGAGGTCGCCCTCGCACGCTTCGAGCGCATCGCCGGCGGCTCGGAGCTGCTTGTCGGCCTGGAGTCGAATCCCCTGCCGGCCTCGCTCGAGATCGAATTGCGCGCGGATGCCCGAACCGCGGACGCGATCGAGATTCTCCGCGAATCCCTGGATGGATTGCCGGGAATCGCGGAGTTGGCCCACGGCGAAGAATGGATCGAGGGCTATGCCCGCGCGGTGGCCCTCGTTCGTGGAGGTGCCTGGGGCATCGGCGTCGTGCTCGGGCTCGCTGCTCTCTTGATCGTGGCGAACACGATTCGCCTCGCGTTCTACTCGCGGCGCGATGAACTCGACATACTGGGGCTCGTCGGGGCCAGCCGGACCTTTGTTCGTGTGCCCTTTCTGCTCGAGGGGACGCTGCAGGGTTTGTTAGGCGGTGTCGCGGCGCTGCTCGTGCTTTATGGCGCCTACGAACTGATCTTGCCTCAGCTTCGCTATGGGCTTGAACTCGTCGTGGGGCGCGCGGAGTTGCGCTTCTTTACGACCGGGGAGAGCCTGCGGCTGATCGCTTCGGGGGCCGGTCTCGGTCTGTTAGGCGCGATGACCGCGCTTGCCGGGTGGCGCGGGGAGGCGTGATGGCGCGGCCTCGGTCTTGTGATCCGCGCGTGCGGTGGACTCTGGTTCCGTTTGCGATGCTCGTGCTCGTGCTCGTGCCCGGAATCGGCATGGCGCAGGATCGCCAGGACGAACTCGATGAGTTGCGCGACCGGATTCAGGATAGTCGCGAAAAGGTGACGACCCACGAAGCGGACGAGCGCGCGCTGCTTGAGCAACTCGAGGACGTCGATCGTCGTCTGACGGATGCGATTCGCGAACGAGATGCCGCTCGCCGCGATGTGTCGGTGGCACGCAAACGCGTCGCCGAATTGCGTCCGGCGCTCTTGAAGGCGCAGTCGACGTTGGCCGCCACACAGAAGGCTCTCTCGGCTCGGGCGGTGGCGCTCTATCAGGGGGGCGAACTCGGTCCGGTGCGCGTGCTCTTCTCCTCTGATTCGCTTCAGGAGATGCTGACGAAGGCGAGCGCGCTGCGTCTGTTGGTTCGTCACGACGCCGCTCTCGTCGAGCGGGCAGGGGTCGAGCGGGATGAGCTCGCTGCGATCGAAGCGGAGGCGAGCACGGCACTGACTGAGCGGAAGGCGGCGGACGAAAACCTGGCTCGACTGGCGGCCAAGCTCACGACCGAGCACAAGGGGAAGGGGAGCATCCTGGCTCGGGTGCGCAAGGACCGAACCTCGGAGCGTCGACTTCTTCTCGAACTCGAACAAGCCGCCCAGGCGCTCGAAGAAACGATTCGTACACTCGGCTCCCGCGCCTCGAGCGGTGGGGTCGGGGCAGGCTTCCGTGAGCGCCGCGGCAAACTCGCACCGCCTGTGTCCGCCGCGATCGCGGAGCGCTTCGGTAAGGTCCTCGATCCCGAGTTCAAGACCGCCACATTTCGAAGTGGCGTCGATTTCGCGGCGCCCGCCGGTTCGACGGTGCGTGCCGTGGCGGTCGGGGTGGTTCGCTTCGCCGGATGGTTTCGCGGCTACGGCCGCATCGTGATCGTCGATCACGGGGACGGGTTTCACACGATCTCCGGACACCTGGATGAGATTCACGTGAAGGTCGGTGTTCGGGCCGACGAAGGAGATTCTCTGGGTACGGTGGGCGAGACGGGCTCGCTCGGCGGCCCCAGTCTCTATTTTGAACTTCGCGAGAACGGGCAGCCGGTCGATCCCGAACCCTGGTTGCTGGACCCGCGTGCCTAGCTGCGGTGTCTCTTCGGGCGATCGTTTCTGCGGTCACGGTCGTGCTGTGAGAGCTGCTAGCCTCTTCGCGCGAGCCCTTTTCGTGCATCCCCCGCCGTCTTCCGGCCCGAGTGGCCGGATCCGAGAGGATCTTTCGTGAGCAAGCGTCCAACGACGAACGCCCCGCGCCCCACTTCCCCGATTGCGGAGGCTTCGTGTGTCCCTTCCGGTGGGCGAGAGCAACGCTTGATCGCGATGGCTCGTTTCCGCACGGTGACACTGGCTGCTGTTGCGCTCTGCCTCGCGCTTGCATTCGCGGGAAGCCCTGCGATTGCTCAGGAGGATGCTGCGCCGGTGAAGGAGACGGCGGAAGAGAAGGCCCGTCGCGCCCAGCGCTACGAGGATCTCAGCGTCTTTACGAGCGTGCTCGAACTCGTTCGCAACAAGTACGTCGACGATGTCGATGAACATGCGCTCTTGATGAGTGCGATGCGCGGGATCCTTGAGGATCTGGATCCGCATTCGTCCTTCATGAGTCCCGACGCGTTCGAGGATATGCAGGTCGAGACTCGCGGCGAATTCCAGGGGCTCGGAATCGAGATCTCGAAGGACAACGGCGCCTTCATCGAAGTCGTCTCACCGATCGATGGAACCCCCGCCTCCCGCGCCGGCATTCAGGCCCGCGATCGCATCACCTCGATCTGCCCGACCGAGAAGCCGGAGGAGTGGACGGAGCCCTGTCGCGGCACGACGGAGATGACGCTCTTCGAAGCCGTCGCCTTGATGCGCGGCAAGCGGGGCACGACGATCTCGATCTACATCCTTCGCGAGGGCATGGAGAAGCCGACGAAGTTCGACATCAAGCGCGATACGGTCAAGGTCGCCTCCGTCCGCGGCGAACTCGTCGAACCGGGAATCGGCCACGTCCGCATCAGCTCGTTTCAAGAGCGCACCGGCCGCGACGTGCGATCGCGACTCGATGATCTTCGCGAGGAGAATGGCGGTGAGCTCGAAGGGCTGATCCTCGACCTTCGGGACAATCCGGGTGGGCTTCTGAACCAGGCGGTTGAAGTCTCGGATCATTGGCTGCGGAAGGGGCTCGTGGTTTACACCCAGGGACGCGATGAGCGTGAGCGGACCGAGTACAACTCTGGCGACGCGGTGCTCGAGGCGGATTATCCGATCGTCGTCCTGGTCAACGAAGGCAGCGCCAGCGCCTCAGAGATTGTCGCCGGTGCACTTCAGGATCATCACCGAGCGATCGTGCTCGGTGTGACGACCTTCGGGAAGGGGTCCGTTCAGACGGTCTATCCGCTGGATGGCGGCGCCGGGCTTCGGCTCACGACGGCCCTCTACTACACGCCCGCCGGTCGCTCGATTCAGGAAGTCGGTATCACGCCCGACCTCGTCGTGCGCCAAAGCGATTCGCCGGAACTCGGATTCCCGAGTCGCAGGCGCGTGCGCGAAAAGGACCTCGACGGGCACTTCACCCAGCAGGATGCTGCGGGACACGAGGGGGGCGACCAGCCTCCAACGCGAATTCTTGAGCATGACCAGGAGCCCGCAGGCGAAGCCGCACCCGATGACGCGACCGCTGCCGTGGAAGAGCCGGCGGGGGATGTTCAGCTGGCGCGTGCGGTCGAGGTGCTGAAGAGCTGGACCTATTTCGATGACCTTCGTCGCCTGCGCGGCGATGAAGCGCCGGGCGCCGCCGACGGAGACGCGACGGTCGCGGCGGCGGCTTCGATTCGCGAAGAGTGAGCACCCGCGAGAGAAGAGTCGGGCGTCCGAAAGGCGAACGGAGACTGCTCGGCGTCGGCCAGCTGATCGCGGGGCTGAACGGGCTGCTCGAGCAAAGGGTGGGGCGGATCTTCGTCGTCGGCGAGATCAGCAATCTCCATCAGGCAAACTCGGGCCATAGCTACTTCACGCTGAAGGACGAGGACGGTCAGATCAAGGCCGCGCTCTTTCGCGGGAACGCACAACAGGTGCGCTTCGAACTCGAAGAAGGCCTCGAGGTCGTCGCCGAAGCCGAAGTGTCGATCTACGCCGCGCGGGGCGATCTTCAGCTCATCGTTCGGGGTCTTGAACCGCGCGGTGTCGGCGCCCTGCAGCTCGCCTTCGAGCAGATGCGCAAGCGCCTGCAAGCCGCGGGACTCTTCGACGCAGAGCGCAAACAGAGCCTGCCCGACTTCCCGCGCCGAATCGGCGTCGTCACCTCACCGACGAGTGCCGCGATTCGCGATGTGCTCGAAGTCGCAGCGCAGCGCTTCCCGGCGACACCGATCCTGATCTCGCCGACGCTCGTTCAAGGCGATCAGGCCCCGGATCAGATCGCCCGGGCGATTCGACGCCTCGACGGGGCGCCCGAGGTCGACGTGATTCTCGTCGTGCGCGGTGGCGGCTCCCTGGAAGATCTCTGGGCCTTCAATACCGAGGTCGTCGCGCACGCGATCGCAGATTCGAGTGTCCCCATCGTCGCTGGCGTCGGCCACGAAACCGATACAACGATCGCCGACCTGGTTGCCGACCAGCGCGCCCCGACGCCGTCCGCGGCGGCGATGCAGGTGCTGCCCGATCGAGAAGCCCTCGGGCGCCTCGTCGCTCGAGATGTCCGGCGTCTCGCGGGAGCGATGGAAGCCGAGATCGAATTCGCGCAGTCGCGGGTCGAGCGGTTGACGGGGCTCTTGCGGGCGCGGAGCCCACAGGCCCGGGTCGCAATGGCCCGCACGCGGGAGGCGCGGGCTCGTGTCGCTGCGGTCAGCGCGATCGAGAACCATCTTGCGCGGCGACGGAATCGGCTCGGGGCGCTCGCCGCGCGGCTCGATGCGCTGAGTCCCCTCGCGGTCCTGGGTCGAGGCTACGCCCTCGCACGGCGGGTCGAGGATGACCGCATCGTTCGGAGTGCTGGGGACGTCGCCGTCGGCGACGAATTGGATCTCCAGCTCGCGGAAGGCACGATCGGCGCGAGCGTGACGCGCCTCGATCCGGGGAGCGGCGAGGGCGATCGCGGAGCGCGATCTGGAGACCGATCTACGCGCTGATCTCGGCGCGTTTCCCCCAGGCCGACGGGGCCGACCCGAAACGAATCGATGCGCCAAAAACCGCTGTAGATTCAGGGGGTTCGGGGGGTGCCACGCGTTGACGTGCCCGGGTGCCGCCGTTAAAGTCGGGCCGAAGAGCGAGGCCGCATGAGCAAGAGCAGCAAGGGTGCCAGCACCCGCCGAGCGAAGGCGACAGATTCGTCCAAGGGCGAGGCGTCGGAATCCCTATCCTTTGAGGGAGCGCTCGAACAGCTCGAATCCACGGTGGGTCGACTTGAAGAGGGGGAGATGCCCCTCGAAGAGGCGCTCGAACTCTTCGAAAAGGGCGTCGCTCTGTCGCGCCAATGTACGACCACCCTCGAAGCCGCCGAGAAGCGGATCGAGATTCTGGTGGCGGATCGTGATGGCGACGATTCGGAAGATGCCTGGGCGCGTGAGCCCTTCGAAACAGACGACGAAGACGAATATTCCGACGAGCGCGCCGACTAAGATCGCGCATCGCGCGACTCGTCGACGCACTTCAGTAGATGACCTCGAAAATAGCCGGGCAGATGGCCCGCCGAAGGACGAAGACGAGTGGATGTCGATGCGTACATGGCGGAACGAATTCCGCTCGTCGACGGGGCGATTGAAGCGCGACTCGCTTCGCTCTCGGTCGGCGCCGACGCTATTCCGAGTTCGCTCGCCGGCGCGATGCGCCACTTGCTCTTTCCCGGTGGCAAGCGCTTGCGGCCGGTCTTTGCGATGGCGGCGGCGGAAGCCGTCGGTGGCCCCGCGACGGCCGCGCTTCCGCTCTGCGTTGCGGTTGAACTGATCCACACCTACTCGCTGATCCACGACGATCTGCCGTGCATGGATGACGATGATCTCCGCCGCGGGCGTCCGACGGTGCACGTTGCGTTCGATGAAGCGACGGCCGTACTGGCGGGGGACGGGCTTTTAACCGAGGCCTTCTCGGTCCTTGCCTTGCCGACTGAAGGCTCGGACGCGGATGCACGACTCGCCGTGATCGCGCGATTGGCCCGTTCATCCGGAGCCGTCGGGTTGGTCGGTGGGCAGGTCGATGACCTCTTGTTCGACGCCGAGGATCCCGCGCAGGCTGAATCCGCTTCCGGGGGGACTCGAGCGGCTCGACTCGCGTCCATTCATGCACGAAAAACGGCGGCGCTCTTCCAGGCGGCGATCGTCGGCGGTGCGCAACTTGCCTCGGCGAATGCGGCGGAGCTCGAGACGCTCGATGCTTTCGCCCTGGATGTCGGGATCGGCTTCCAGATCGCGGATGATGTCCTCGATGCGGACTCCGATGAAACAGCGAGTATCCTTAGGCTGCAGGGCCTTGAGGATGCAAAGGCGGGCGCAGAGGGTCTACTCGATCGCGCGCTGGGTCGGATTGAAGGCTGGGGCGAAGCGGCGGAACCGCTTCGGGCCCTTTCGCGATTCGCGATTCGGAGAGAACGATGAGTGAGGAGAAGCCTTTGTCCGATCACGAGGCGGGGCCCGAAAATGACGCGAAGAGCGCGGATCGCCTCCTCTACGGAATCGAGCGCCCTTCGGACCTCCGCAAGCTTCCGCGCGAGAGCGTCGAGCAGGTGGCGGACGAAATCCGCCAGGAGATCCTGAGTCGCGTTTCCCAAACCGGCGGCCATCTCGCCTCGAGTCTCGGTGCCGTCGAGTTGATCACGGCGATCCACTACACCTTCGATACGCCGATGGATCGCTTGATCCTCGATGTCGGCCATCAGGGCTATCCGCACAAGATGCTGACGGGTCGGCGAGAAGATTTCGACACGATCGGCCAGCGTGGCGGCATGTCGAAATTCCTGCGCCGCACCGAATCCGAGTACGACCATTTCGGGGCCGGCCACGCCGGAACCTCGATCTCGGCGGCGCTCGGCATGGCCCGTGCGAAATTTCACCAGGGCGAAGATGGCGTCGTGATCGCGCTGATCGGCGACGGCTCCATGACCGCAGGGATGGCATTCGAAGCCCTGAATCATGCGGGGCATATCGGCGAGAAGAATCTGATCGTCGTCTTGAACGACAACGAGATGTCGATTGACCCGAACGTCGGCGCACTCTCCTCGTACCTCTCCCGAAAGCTCTCCGCGCCCATGGTGCGGCGCATGAAGGGATGGGCGCGCGAGTTCCTGTCCGGGATGCCCGGCGACATGCTGCACTGGGCGCGCAAGGCGGAAGAGTCGCTCAAGGTCTTCTTCTCGCCCGGCTTGCTATTCGAGGCGCTCGGCTTCCGTTATGTCGGTCCGATCCAGGGCCATCGCATGGACATCGTCCTCGAGACCTTCGACAACGTGAAAGAAATGGTTGCCAACGGATCCGGTCCCGTGTTGATTCACGCAATCACCGAAAAGGGTCATGGCTACGGCCCCGCCGAAGCGGACCCGCTCAAGTATCACGGCGTCGGTCAATTCGACGTCGAGTCCGGCAAGTTCGCGCCCAAGAAGGCCGCGCCGCCGACCTACACGAACGTCTTCTCCGACACGCTGATCAAGCTCGCCCGCGAGGACGAACGCATCGTGGCGATCACTGCGGCCATGGGCTCCGGAACCGGCCTCGACCGCTTTCAGCGAAAATTGCCCAAGCGGTTCTACGACGTCGGCATCGCCGAGCAGCACGCGGTGACTTTTGCGGCGGGACTCGCTGCCGAGGGCATGAAGCCCGTCGCCGCGATCTACTCGACGTTCCTGCAGCGCGCGTACGACCAGGTCGTGCACGATGTCTGCCTCCAGAACCTCGACGTGACCTTTGCGCTGGATCGCGCGGGGCTCGTCGGCGCCGACGGTGCGACCCATCAGGGGCTCTTCGACTACGCGTATTTGCGAACGCTGCCGAACGCGATCGTGATGGCGCCGAAGGACGAGAACGAACTCCAACATCTGCTCGCGAGTGCGATCGAATATCCAGGACCCGCGGCGATTCGTTTCCCGCGCGGCGCGGGAATCGGTGCCTCCCTCGATCCCGATGTGAAATCGATTCCGATTGGCGAGTCCGAGTTGCTGCGCGACGGCGACGACGCGGTGATCCTCGCGATTGGCAATACGGTGCATCCGGCGATGGAAGCGGCGAATGAACTCGCTGCGGAAGGCGTCGCTTGCGCGGTCGTGAACGCGCGCTTCGTGAAGCCCCTCGATCGCGATCGGGTTCTTGAACTCGCCCGTCGATGCCGCGTGCTCGTGACGATCGAAGAGCACGCTCAGCTCGGTGGCTTCGGCAGTGCGATTCTCGAATTGCTCTCGGAGGAGGGCATTCGGATTCCGGCCCGCACGATCGGCATCGCCGACGAGCTGATCGAGCACGGCGAGTCTGCGGCGACCCTCGGGCTCGCCCCCGCCGATTTGCAGCGAACGATTCACGAGCTGCTCGAAGAGACGCCGCGCGCCGATGACCCGGCGGCTTCGTAGTTCGTTCCGTTTTGGCTGATTCGCCGAGCCGCGAGGCTGAGCAAGAGAAGGCAGCGGCGAAGGGCCGTTCGAAGCCGCTCCGCCTCGATGAGCGGGTGGTCGCGGAAGGTCTCGCCGAGAGCCGGAGCGCGGCGCAAGCGCTGATTCTGTCCGGCCGCGTGCTCGTCGACGATGTGCCTGTCGACAAGTCCGGGGTTCGGATCGCGCCCGAAAAGGCGATCCGCGTGAAGGGGGGCGTCCGCTCCTACGTTTCGCGCGGGGGCGAGAAGCTGGCGGCGGCCCTCGATGATCTGGGGATCGATCCGGCGGGTTGGCGATGCTTCGACGTAGGGGCATCGACCGGCGGGTTTACCGATTGTCTCTTACAGCGCGGTGCGAGCTCGGTGACCGCGATCGATGTCGGCCACTCCCAGATGCATTCGCGATTGATGCTCGATGAGCGGGTCGACGTGCGGGAGCGCGTGAATGCGCGGCACCTCGATCCAGCGGAGTACGACGTCGATTTCGATCTCTTCGTGGTGGACGTGTCCTTCATCGCGCTCGAACTGGTACTCCCCTCGATCGACGCCTGCGCGAAAGCTGCCGAGGGGTTGCTGCTCGTGAAGCCTCAATTCGAGGTGGGCCGGGATCACGTGGGGAAGGGCGGCGTCGTGCGGGACGATGCGCTCCGCGAGGGGGCCGCAGATGCGGTCGCTGCCGCCGCGAGGGCCCTCGGGCGGGTGGAGCTCGGGCGGGTCGACAGCCGGGTGCCGGGCCCCAAGGGCAATCGCGAGATCTTCCTCTGGATTTCGGCCGCGGGTGTCGATGAGTGATTGTGGAGAAGGTGAGGCCGAGGGCTGCTAAGCTCCAGGCCGCGCTGGGGATTCCAGACGGAATTCCAGGAGGAGAGTCATGATCGAAGTCACGAGCGGAGCCGCAGAGCAGATTCGCAGCTTGCTGTCAGAAGACGGCAAGGTGGAGACGCACGGTCTGCGCATGAAGGTCATCGGCGGCGGTTGTTCGGGTCTCCAGTACCAGCTTTCCTTCGACGACGTAATTCGGGACATCGATTCCGAGATCGAAATCGAAGGCGTCAAGGTCATCGTCGACGAGAAGAGCGCGCTCTATCTGGTCGGCTCGCGACTCGACTTCGTGGACACACTGCAGGAATCGGGATTCAAGATCGACAACCCGAACGCGTCGAATACCTGCGGCTGTGGTCAGTCCTTCGCAGCCTGATCGAGCGGCCTCCGCCCCGATCTATCTCGACCATCACGCGACGACCCCTCTCGATCCGCGGGTGCGTGAGGCGATGGAGCCCTATCTCGGACCCGAGTTCGGGAACGCCGCGAGTTCGACCCACGCCTTTGGCTGGCGGGCGGAAGCGGCGGTCGATCTAGCGCGAGAGTCGCTCGCGACCTCGCTCGGTGCGGAGTCTCCCGCCGAGATCGTGTTCACGAGTGGCGCGACGGAGAGCAACAACCTGGCCTTGTTAGGTCTGGCGGACGCATGTGCCGCAGCCGGCCATCTCGTGACCGTCGCGACGGAGCACCCGTCGGTGCTCGATCCTTGTCGGGCGCTTGCGCGCCGGGGGTGGCGCGTGACGGAGCTTCCTGTTGGCGAGGATGGACTCGTCGATGTTGCGGCGCTTGAGGCGTCGCTCGAAGAGGACACGCGACTCGTCTCCGTGATGGCCGCGAACAACGAGATCGGTGTGCTTCAGCCGATCGCTGAGATCGCCGCGCTCTGCCGCAGTCGGGAGATTCCCTTTCACACCGACGCGGCACAGGCCACAGGTCGCATCGACCTCGACGCCTCGCGCGACGGGCTCGACCTCATCTCCGTTTCGGGCCACAAGGTCTACGGCCCGAAGGGCGTGGGCCTCTTGCGAGTGCGCAAGCGGGGCAAGCCGCGGATCAAGCTCGAACCGCGCCAATACGGCGGAGGCCACGAGGGCGGACTTCGCTCCGGAACGCTGCCCGTCTCCTCAATCGTCGGATTCGCGCGGGCGGTCGAACTCTGCCTTTCGGAACGGGAGGAGGAAGGGCGCCGACTCGAAGGGCTACGCGACGAGCTGTGGAAGACCCTCGAATCGGGCTTGCCCGGCCGGATCCGCATGAACGGTCACGCAACGCGTCGTCTTCCGGGGAACCTGAACCTCTCGATCGAGGGCGTCGACGGGGACCGCTTGTTGGCGGATCTCGGTGGCCTCGCCATTTCGTCCGGCTCAGCGTGCAGTTCGGCGGATCCCGCACCGAGTCACGTCCTGCTAGCGCTCGGCCATTCGAAGGAACTCGCGCAGGCGTCCCTGCGATTCGGTTTGGGGCGTAGCAATACACAGGAGCATGTCAGTCTGGCCGCGCAGCGCGTGGTTGCGGCGGCGAGATCGCAGCTCGGAGGGGCCTGAGCCCCGGGGGCGCTCCGAACGGGAGGGGCCAAGACCCCAGCAATTCCAGATGCTTCCGCTATAGTGCGCGCGCCGCAGCGCGACGAAGCGCATGGCGATGGCACACCCGAGACGCCCGGTTCGACCGAGCGACGCGGAGCACTGCCCGCCGGCCTCGTCGACTCTCTTCCTCATTTCTTTACGAGGCGGGGGAGTCGCGCCGCAGCAAAGCCGACGTCCGATGCCCCTTGACCGGACTCGAACCGAAAAACGAAATCGCAATCAGGCCTCGTGATCCCATCGACGCATCGTCGGGTGGTCGGTCCGTAGGCTCTCCCGGCCGCGCCAAGCGGGCCCCAGCAAGAAGGAAGAACCCAGTGAGCGAACCGAAGTCGAAGAACCTTACGTGGCACGAAGGTCAGGTCAGCCGTGATGACCGTGAAAAGAAGCTCGGCCAGAAGGGCTGCACGATCTGGCTGACGGGCCTTTCGGGCTCCGGCAAGAGCACGATCGCCGTTGCGGCAGAGCAGGCGCTCGCCGAACGCGGACACCTCACGTACATCCTGGATGGCGACAACATCCGCATGGGTCTGAACTCGAACCTCGGTTTCTCCCCCGAAGATCGAACCGAGAACATCCGCCGCATCGGCGAAGTCTCGAAGCTCTTCACGGACGCCGGCGTCATCTGCTTCTCGTCCTTCATCTCCCCCTACCGCGCCGACCGCGACCAGATCCGCGAGATCATGGGTGAAGGCGACTTCATCGAAGCCTGGGTTCAGGCGACGGTCGAGACCTGCGAAGGCCGCGACGTAAAGGGCCTCTACAAGAAGGCTCGCGCGGGCGAGATCCCGGAGTTCACGGGAATTTCCGCTCCGTACGAAGAGCCGGAAAAGGCCGAGATCCTGCTCGATACGAACAATCAGAGCGTCGACGAGTCCGTCGCGCAGCTGATCGAGTTCCTCGAGAAGATCGGCTATTTGGGATAAGCGTCAGCGCGCCGCGCGCGCTCCGCTTTGCATCATGAAGACCCCGGGACCTTTTGGTCCTGGGGTTTTCTTGTTCTGGGATGACTCCAGTCGATGGGGAAACGCGTCGATGACGAGGGAGGGGCGTGACGTGTCATCGGGAGGGGGAACCCCCGCGCCGGATGAGGTGTCGCTGCTCGACAGGAGAGGGACTTCGGGTGACTCTCTCCGCCAATCGCCAGCGGTGATCCGCCGGCATCGATTTGGGGGCCGTGTGATTAGAGGGGTGAAGGCAACTGTGCGAAGGCGAGGAACGGGAAACGGTGGCCCGTTGGACATCACCCGATCCCGAACGATGGCTCGCGCCTTCGTGGCGACATTTGCAGTGCACTCCCTCCTGTTCCTCTCGGGCTGTGCCTCCCTGGGTGGGTCCTTTCTGACGGATTCGAGCCCGGGCAAGCGGCCCGCTCCGCCGCTGCGCATCGAACGGGCCGAAGCACCGGCGGATTACGACGTGCTCGTCGGTGAAATGGCGAATGCGGACGGCGATCTCGACCTCGCGCAGGCTGCGTTTACGCGGGCCGTCGAGAAGGATCCCGACTCGGCCTTCATTCGCGATCGTCTCGCCCGGCTTGCCTGGCAGGCGGAAGATTTTGAAGAGGCGGTGTATCAGGCCGAACGGGCCGTCGAACTCGATGATGAGAACATCGAGATGCGACTCTATCTGGGCCGGCTCTACCGATTGCGCGGCGATCTCGACGGACTCGAACGCGTGCTTCGCGACGCCGAAGGGCGCCCGCTGGATGCGGACTCGGCGTACGCGCTCTTTCGCGTAGCCCTCGACCGCGAAGACCTAATCGAGGCCGAGAACCTGGCGCGTCAGCTCGCGGAGATGGAGCCCGCGCAGCTGCGCGGACGGCTCGGGCTCGCGACCGTTGCCGAACGACGCCAGGACTTTGAATCGGCGGAGTCGATCGTTCGTGGTGGACTCGAAGACTTCCCGGATCATTTCGTGCTCTTCATGCGGCTCGTTCAGATCGAGCGCCAGAAGGGGGATCGCGCGGGCGAGATCGCGGTGTACCGCGAAGTGCTTGAACGGCATCCGAATCACTACGGGATTCTGCAGCAGCTCGGTCAGGCGCAAATCGAAACGAACGATCTCGACGGGGCCATCGAGACCTTCGCCGCAATCGTCGAGTTCTACCCGGAAGATGTGAACTCGCTGCGTCGGCTCGCGGGCATGGAGTTTTCCGCGGGGCGCTACGAGTCCGCTGCGAGTCGTCTCGAAGCGGTTCTTGCGAATCAGCCGGGCCAACCGGAATTACTGCTGGCGCTCGGGCAGATCAAGCGCGCGTTAGGCGATGAAGACGCTGCCCTCGCGGCCTTTCAAGGCATCGGTCCGGATTCGGCCAACTACGTCGATGCCCGGCTTCAAATTGCCGCACTTCACGAGTCGCAGGAGCGTTATGTCGAAGCGCTCGCCGAACTCGAGGGGCTGCGGACCCTACGCCCGAGTCGCCCGCTCGATCTGCATACCGCTGCGCTACGCATCGAGACGGGGGATTTTGACGGTGGCGTCGCGCTGCTCGAAGGGCTGCTGGATGGCAGCGACGGCGACCTCGACGTGCTCTATCAGTTGGGGGTGCAGTACGGGGTTCGCGGGGACGTCGACGATGCCCTCGGCTATATGCAGCGCGTTCTCCTGATCGACCCCGACAACGCGAATGCCCTCAACTACATCGGTTATTCCTGGGCGGAACGCGGCGAGAATCTTGCGGAAGCCGAAGAGCTGATCCGACGCGCGATCGAAGCATCGCCGGGGGACGGCTTCATCACCGACAGTTTGGGCTGGGTCTACTACAAGATGGCTCAGAACCTCTTTGCGGAATCGCGGCGCGATGAAGCTCTGCGCGTTCTGCAGCAGGCACAGGATCAGCTGATGCAGGCGGCGGAGTTGACGGGGGGCGATGCGGTCGTGTCGGAGCACCTGGGCGACGTGCTGCTGCTCCGTGGCGATAAGAAGGGAGCCCTCGACTACTATGAAGAGGCGGTTGGGCTCGAGGTTCGGGAAGAAGAGCAGCCGGATCTATTCGAGAAGCTCGAACGCCTGCGGCGTGATCTCGGCAAGTAGAGCGAGACTCCGTGAATTCGAACCTTCGTCCGCTTGAAGGCGCGCGAGAAGCGAGGCACCGGCCGTCTTGGCTGATCCCTGCGCTGCTATGCGTCTTCGTGATTTCGGCCTGCGCGAAACCGGAGTTCGTCCCCTTCGTTCCGCCGGGAACCCCTCTCGCGGATGAAGACCCGCACGTGACTCAACTCCTCGAGGAGCACCGCACGGAAGCACTCGCGCGAAGCGCCGTGCGTGGCTCGGCCCGGGTGGCGATCAAGGGCCCCGACTTCAAGCTGAATCGCCCGCAGAGAATCGTACTCGCGCAGCCGGACCGACTCCGCTTCGAGATCCTGGGTCTCTTCGACCAACTCGCCGCCGTGCTGGTCGCGGACGGTCGCCGTTACGGCTTCTACGATGCCTCGACGGGTCAGGTCTCACGGGGGCGCGTTTCGTCCGACCTACTTTGGACTCTCACGAAGATCGACCTGACCGCCCCAGAGATCGTGAGCATGCTGCTCGGGGCTCCCCTCCCCGAGGCGGGCTTACGCCGCGCCGGTGCCTGGCGCACCGACGAAGGCGAAATCTCCCTCGCATTCGCCTGGCCGAGCGGCGGGGACGATCAGGCGTGCGCCGGGGAAGATCCCTGGGGCGTGCTCTTCGCTCCCGCCTGTTTCCTGCCTGAGCGCACGCTTTCGGATACGGGCGGACAGCTCTTTCGATTCAGCGCAGATGGGCGGCTCGCCGAAATCCGCGCCCTCGATCAAGGCGGTGCTCTCCGGTACAGCGCACGCTTTGAGGATTACACCGAAGTCGCGGCGGCGGTCATTTCTGACCCCTCGGAGGCCGCTGAACGGAAGAGTGGGGTGATTTTCCCGAAGCGAGTCACGCTTTCTTCCCCGGGAACCGGATCCGAGGCCCGCTTCCTCTGGAAGCGCGTCATGTTCGCGGACGACCTATCCGATTCTCTATTCCGGATTCCCGAAATCGAAACCCGTTCGGGTCCGCCCGGTCGACCGGGCCAGCCGGCACCGGTCGATTGAGCCGAGATAGAAGGGGCCACAAGCGGGCCGAGAGAAAGCAGGAACAAGGGCATTGGAAGCGCATCCCGTTTCGACGGGCACGACTGCGGATGAGATCATGACGGGAGGGCAGGGCGAGTCATTACTCCGCCCTCGCGCCGCCGCGTTCCGCCGCGCGTTCTGTGCGCTGGGACTGATCGCCGTCG
>Ga0316208_1000395_pt1 | contig 55391 bp, 32 predicted proteins | sample 3monopyrite_MG_FD_204944 | JGI IMG/M metagenome (GOLD analysis project Ga0316208, IMG submission 204944) | Microbial mat bacterial communities from mineral coupon in-situ incubated in ocean water Damariscotta River, Maine, United States -... | ecosystem: Environmental > Aquatic > Marine >... | reverse complement strand
AATTCGGACGCGTCGGCCAACCTTCGACGCCACTGGTAAAATGACGCAGCGCTGTAACCTTCACGCTGGCAGAATTCGGCGACGGTCAGTCCACACTGCTCAAAGCGGCACACACGATCACGCCATTGGCGGGCAAGTTCCAGACTGGGAGTTCTCGGCATGGGGTTCTCCTGAAAGAGGAAACAAACCCACCACGTTAGCTCCCGTGTCAACATGGCCAGATAGAACGCTTACAGATGACCCGTCGGCGTGTCCTGCAGCTCGCTGATGCGGACATCGATGATCGGCTCGTCATTCAGTGTGACTTGAACCAAGTTGCCTTCAACGTGAACGTGCATCCTGTTCCACTCGCCGGCCTCTTTGAGAGCTGATCCGGTTGGAGCAATCCGTTTCCAGACAGCTCCCATGCGTTGAGTCGGCTTGAGCGCAATCGGGTAGGTCGACTCCTCAATGATTTGAACTTCCTTGCTTGAATTCGACAACTGACCACGGCCGGAGTAATGGAAATGCAAACCACTGTTGGCTTTGGCGACGAGCCGAAACTCAAGAGTCAGTTCGAAGTCGGCGTACGTATCCTGCGAAACAAGCCAACCGTGCTTTCCAGAATCACACACGAGAATTCCATCCCGCAGTTTCCACTGATCTGCGTCATCTGGCGGAAAAACGTCCCATCGCGTCAGCGCATCTCCCGGCAGCAGGTCTTCCCACTTGCTCTGCGACTCTGTTTCAAGCGGCGCGTCCGTTTGCGTGGCACTTGCGTCAACCGATTCGGGCGAACGCACAGCCGGAGCGTCGGTCGTCAATGGCTTGTCCGGATCCGGGGCAGCAGCGGTTTTGGATTGTTGGTCCGGGGCGACATCCTGCGGAGTTTTCGCACAGCCTCCGCAGAGCGGAATGAACACGAGAACAATCCTGATTCGCGACACGACACAAGTTATAGCTGTGCTCCTTGTTGGATTCATGTGATCACTCTTCTACCCTTCGAGCGGCAGTGCAGAGGGCCACTCAGCATCCGGAAACAACGTCTTCGCTTCGTTGTATTGAATCTGAAAGAGCAGCCAGCTCACCCAGGCCCATTCGCCAGTATCTGGCCGTAGGGGACCGGGCTTCTGCATTATTTTGCAGGCCTGTTGCAATTGCGCCGAGGCCTCTGTTGTCTGGCCAAGATTGTGTCGGCACATTGCGAGCAGAAGTAGATTGCGGCCCTCCAAACCAGGACGTGGGTCAGTGCTGTCGCGGTCCAGCTTTCGACTTTCCTCCAGAATCTGGATTGCGTCTTCATAGCGCCCCTGCCGATACCGGGCCAGACCCTGCACCGCCAGCGCCCATTTATGTCCGGACGTGCCTTCACTCAGCTCACACGCCAAATCTGCAAGACGCGAGAACTGCGACGTTTCGTCCGCACCTCGGGGAAATGCCAGCCCAGTGTGGGCGGCATTAGAGGCATTACCCGCTGTCTTTGGTTCGGAGAAACGTGTCAACATCTCCGAACTCAACTGCCAGTACGCCTCGTCGTCTCCCATTGCTGCCAGAAGCAGAATGTAATTCGCAGAGTAAAAAGCGGTCTGGCCGAACGAGTCACCGGCGAGTTCGGCGGCACTTCTAAAATCATCCGCGGCTGCTCGCCAGTTTCGCTGGCGACCATATTCATGACCTCGCAGAGCGTAGGTGGTGCGTTTCGGACTGCGCTCTATCAACTTCGTGAGAGCCGCGATGAAATCGCTTTTCCCCGTTCCCGCATCAAGTCGTCGAAGCAGGTGACCATTGGATAGATTGCTGATTTTGACGACTCCCTCACTACCGATCGTTGCAAGCTGAGTCCCGTCAGGAGATAGGCTTAACGCCTTGACTCGCAACAGATGCTTGACAAGCCCCAGACGCTCACTATCTCCAGACGCGATATCAATGCGGTAAATAAAACCGTCAACCGCAGCTCGAATGAGACTTCTGCTATCTGCCGTCAAGACGTGCCGTTCCGAATTACTTCGGATCGGCAGCATGCCTTGGACGGAACCGTCTTCCGGTGAGATCCTGTAGCTCTCATTGTTATTGCCAGTCAGGAAGCTCTGTTGCTGCGGGTGAAATACTGCCCATTTCGTGAGGCCACAATCGACGTCGGCAATCAATTTCAAGTTCGGCAGCGACCAGATTTTCGTTATGGCCGTGAAATTGCAAGGCCCGTATGTCAGTAGTCGGTGTTCATCAGCATGCACAACAAAACGCGTTGTATTCCTGTGGGGCATGCTGAGAGAGTTGGTCAGCGACTGAAGCTCCAGATTCCAGACGTTGACGCGGTCAGGATTTCCTGCGAGTGCACATATCAGCGTTTTCTGGTCACTCAGAAACTGGAGCTGGTCAATCTGCTGCCCTTCCGGCTGGGTAAGCTCAAGTTGTTTCTCTCCAGTTTGCATATTCCAAATTCGAACGACACAGTCCCATCCACCGGATGCAAGCAATCTGGAGTCTGGTGAGAACGCGACGGCACTGACACGTAGCTTGTCTTTGTCGAACGTGTGTAGCCGTTCGCCCGATACGGCGTCCCAGACTCGCACCTGTGTTCCAACGGCCGCCGCAATCAGTTTCCCGTTCGGAGACCACGTAACGTCCATCCCCCGCGAGTGCCGCGTCATCTCAAAGATATCAGCGTTGTCAGCCTCAAGTTCATGAAACACTTCCTTGTTAAAGTAGAACGGAACCGCTGCTTTTGTTTTCTCCTGGGACCTCCCAGGACTGAGATCCCGGAAGTGAGCGAGTCCGCGTCTGGCTACAAGTTGGCCGACGCCTTGCGCGGAATTCGTATCCCAGATCATTACGACGCCTTTATCGTTTCCTGCAATCACCAGCTGCCCATCCGGTGATAGTCCGACACTGTTCGTATATCGAAACTCAGGAAGACGCGTTACCTCACTGAGTGTGTCGCCGTCGACTTTAATGACCGATGTTCTTTCATTTCTTGATCGACAAACAATACTTCGACCGTCGTCCGTAATCGTCATCAGGGACATGTTCTCATCAAGGTCGTTGAATTCACTAATGACTTCGCCATCCGTGAGGTTCCAGAGCTTCACAACTCCATCCTTGCTGCCGCTCACAAGTCGTTCATTATCGACGAAGCGAATTGCAAGGACCTCCCTGCTGTGCATCTCTGTGTACTGATACTCAATAGACATTGACGCGAGGTCCCAGACGTAGACTTCACCGACGCTATTTCCGCAGGCCAGTTTGCGGCCGTCCGAAGAAACGGCAAACGAAGTCGTGAACCCAGGGGAGGCTGGATGTGAGCTGAGCCTATCCCAGGTTGCGACATCCCAGAATATGAGCTGGTTGTTGCCGCACGAGACAAGCTGCCGACCTTCATTGACGAATACGACGGAACCACATGGAGTTGTGTGTCCTTGAAGTTTCGCCGCGAGTCTACCGGTTTCCAAATCCCATACTCGGACTGAATGATCATTGCTGGAGACAGCCAGCAATTTGGAGTCTGCTGAGAAGCACGTACCCGTCGCACCATCCAATGGTTCGTCATCCGATCCCAGTTCGAACACCTGACGATGCGTTGCCGCATCCCAGAGTCGCATTCGCTTATCCGAAGTACCCCATGTCGCGATTCGATTTCCATCTGGCGAATATCGCGTAATCCGTATGCTGAGTGGTTCGACGGGGCCACCGTCTACTCGCCATAGCCGTACCGTTTTGTCACGACCAGCAGACGCCAGAATTGAACCGTCAGGAGAAAACACAACGGAAAAGACTGGATCGGAGTGATCGGTCAGCGTTGAAACCACCTCACCCGACGGAATATGCCAGAGCTTGACTGTCTGATCGGCACTTGCAGAAGCGAGCGTTGCGCCATCCGGTGAAAAGTCTATTGACGTTACTGTGTTTGCATGGCCCGTGAGAGTTGCGAGTAACGTTTCTGCTTGAATATCCCACAATCGGATCGATTTATCAGTGGTTGCCACCGCTGCGAATCGCCCGTCGTCGGATAAAGCCACAGCTGACACCTGGGCACCGTTAGCCGCTAGTGTCTTGACAGGCTTACCTGTGTCGCTGTCGAACAACTGAAGACCGCCTTGGAGATCCCCAATCGCCAAAAAAACTCCGTCATGTGAAAACGCGATTGCCGTGCTGAGTATCTCAAAAGTTCTCGTGACATCTCCGGTCACGGTGCTCCAAAGTCTGACAGTGCCGTCTGAGCTTGCGGAAGCAATGACCGGCCGGTCAGGAGCGTATGCAACACAAGTCACCTGTTGAGAGTGTCCTTCGAGCGTCATGTCGAGTTGCGAGGACTCCAGACTCCAGATCCTGACTGTGTGGTCATTGTTGGCTGCTGCGAGTCGTTGGCCATCCGGCGAAAAGGCGAGCTGTTGACTTCCGCCAGGGGCTCCGGGTGTGTCTCGAAATAATGCCAATTGCTCACCAGTCTGTGTGTGCCAGACGCTGATTGTCCGATCCTCACAGGCCGATGCCAGAATCGGAGCCACCGGAGAGAACGCTACCGACCGGATGTCCCCGGCGAATCCAGAAAACTGAGTCTTGTGTGTGGCGGCGTCCAAATCCAAGAGCTTGATCCCGTCCAGCCCATGACTGCCGACGGAAGCCAACGTGTTGCCACCATTTCGCCAGCCAAGAGCCCGAACGGGGCCCTGGTGTCCGGACAATGTGTCTTTCAGAGTGCCAGTGGAAAGATTCCACAGCCTGACTGTGCGATCGTTGCTGCAAGTTGCCAGAGTCTGTCCGCTGGATGAAAACGCCAGATCAGTGACTGAGTCGGTATGCGCGGGTAGTGTCTGTTGTAAAGTTCCGGTGGATGATTTCCAGATGGCAACAGTCTTGTCGTCGCTGCCCGACGCGAGAAGGGTTCCGTCGGGAGAAAATCCAACACAATGGACGAGATTTGAGTGTCCGTGCAACGTTTCCATTAGCTCAAGGTTGCTGGCATTCCACAACTTCACACTTCGATCATAGCTGCCTGACGCAATCCGAAGTCCATCCGGCGAGTATTCAAGATCGGAAATCTGGCCATCGTGAGCCTCGACGATCTGCCGCAGGTCACCGTTCAACACATTCCAGATTTTAATCGTGCGATCAGTGCCCGCAGACGCCAGCGACTTACCGTCAGGCGAAAACGCCACAGTCAACACTCGCGATTCATGGCCCGGAAATGTCGTGACCTCCGCACCAGTTTCAACATTCCACATGACAACGCCGCCGTTGTCATCTCCGGCTGCAATCACCGGTCCATCGGGAGAAAATGCGACCGAAAACACACCATTCGACTGAGATTCAAAGGCGTGTATCAGCGTTTCAGTTGCGACGTCCCACAACTGCAGTGACTTATCACCTTCGCCACAGACGACAACCTGTGAATCGTCGGGGGAGAACGCTACATCGCGCATGCTCAACTGCACTGGGATGGAATTCGACACTCGGTGAGTCTGTTGCCACAAGTAGTTCCATTCGAAGCCCCGAAAATCTGTTTCTCCTGGAGAAGGGACCTGGAGATCGAGAAGTTGATTCGTACGGTCGATCGCCGCCAATTCAAAAGCCTGCTGCGCGAGATTCATCTGAGCGAAGTACAGATTGCGTCGAATTTCATCTTTCGAGACGATGACTTCGTCTCGAGCGGCTCCCGCTGCCTGTGCATGCAGAGAGGCACGGTCGACTTCAAGCTGTGCCGCGGATTCTGCGGCCTCGGCTTCCGCCCTGGCGTCCAGTGCGAGTTTTGTCGCTTCTCGCGCGTTGGCTTCGGAGACCTTCAGGTCTTCGACGGTATCCGTCAAATCCTCACTTGCCTTGTCGGCCTGGCCGCGTAGATCGGCTTCGTGGAAGTAGAGGAGTGGGCCGGCCACGGCAAAGAATAACAACAGACTCATCACTGCCGCGGACAAGGTGGCGACGATCGGATTTCGGCGGCACCATCTCCAGAGTCGTTCGGTGCGAGAGACGGGGCGTGCGAGGATGGGTTCGCCGTTCAGGTATCTTCGCAGTTCGTCGGCGAATTCCAGGGCGGTCTGGCAGCGGCGGTCGAGTGGCTTCTGGAGACACTTCAGGCAGATTGTCTCCAGGTCACGCGGAACCGTCGCGTTCAGTGATCGAGGACTCGGCGGTTCGTCGTAGATCACCTGGTAAATCAGCATGCGTGTGTTGCCGCGGAAGGGTCTTTCACCCGTCAGGAGTTCGAAAAGAATCACGCCGAGCGCGTAAACATCCGAGCGACGATCTGCTGTGTGTCCTTCTCCGCGAGCCTGTTCGGGAGCCATGTAAGCGGGAGTGCCGATGATCTCACCGCTACGAGTCATCGTGACTTCACCGGCTTCTCGTTTGGCCAATCCGAAGTCCATGATGTGTGGCTCACCGTCCGGACCAATCATGATGTTGCCCGGCTTCAGGTCACGATGGACCACACCCGCTTCATGCGCGTGGTGCAAGGCTTCGGCAATCTTTGCACACAAATCTGCCGCTTCGCGACTCGTCAACTGTTGACCGGACAGCCAGTCGGAAAGAGTCAGTCCCTCAACCAGATCGCTGACAATGTAGATCGTGTCGTTTTCGCGTCCAACTTCGTGAACGCTGACGATGTTGGGATGACGTAACTGAGCAGCGGTGCGTGCTTCGCGGAAGAACTTCTCGGACTCATCGTCGCTGAGCTGATCTTTGCGTGGAATCTTGATCGCGACAGACCGATCGAGTTCAGTATCGACTGCCTGCCAGACAGAGCCGAACGCGCCCGCTCCCAGTTTCCGAATCAGCCGGAAGTGACCGATGGTGTCGCCACCAGCTTCATAGCTGACGGTTTCCTCGCCGGAGATCAGATTGAAGTTACTCCCACACGACGTACAGACCACGTCGTTCAGCGAGCTTTCGTCAACAATCTCAATGTGATTGGCGCAGTGCGGACAGCGAACGTGCATAACTGAGGCCTCGACTGGTCGATCTCAAATCTGTTCAACTGACAACAAAGTATCAAGCCAAGTATTGTCTCAACAGTCGGTGACCTGATCGAGCCTTTAAGACTCACCCTGATTACGTTGAGTCGCGCTGAGTGACGTACTTCCAGAAATGGGTTGTTCACCAGAATCCAGACGTCGTGGCGACACTACAGATGATCTGGTACTTCGGGAGAATTTCGACGTGACTATGCGTAACTTCTAACGCAGTTTGGATGCGTGTGTCCTGCCCTTCGCCACGCTGGTGTGACGCGACAATGCCCCTTCGCTCCTTGCAATGCTTGCACGGCAGTTTCAGAATGACGCCCGGCTTCGGACTGGAATTTCTCCGATGCCCGTCTGGAATAACCGTTCGCATTCCGAGTCCGGTCCGCGCTGGATCGAGCCCCAGGAGCCGTTTAGTGAGCCGACTGATCGTAAGCCTGACGGCTGTTGCCGTTCTGTGTGGAGGGCTGGTGAACGCAGCAGACGACGATTCCGCAAAGGACGCCGCGAAGAAGGATGAACGGAAGGTGTTTATTTCACCGGACAACGCTGGCGACGACTATCCTCTGCAGGGTGAATACTCGGGGACGATCAAAGCGGGCGATGCCGAGATGAAGCTCGGCGTGCAGGTGATCGCCCTGGGTGACGGAAGCTTCCGAGCCGTGGCCTACCCTGGCGGACTGCCCGGCGATGGCTGGAAGAAGGAACTCCTGAAGTATCAGGCGGAGGCAAAGCGAGACGGGGACGCGATCCGATTTTCATTGCTCGGACAGGGCAGCGGCGAACTGACCAGCAGCGGGATTTCGATTAAGAACAGCGAAGGCGTCGTTATTGGCGACATCCCGATGGTTGTCAGGAAGAGTCCAACGCTTGGAAAGAAGCCACCGGAAGGCGCCGTGGTTCTGTTTGATGGTTCGACGGCTGAACACTTCATAGGCGGTCGGATGTCGGAAGACAAACTGCTGATGGAAGGCGTGACGTCCAAAGAACTGTTCGGCAGTTTCAAAATGCACCTGGAGTTTCGGCTTCCATTCCAGCCGTTCGCTCGCGGACAGAGCCGAGGCAACAGTGGCTGCTACATGCAGGGGCGTTACGAAACTCAGATTCTGGATTCGTTCGGACTCAAGGGAGAACACAACGAGTGCGGCGGCGTTTACACCATCAGTCCCCCAGCAGTGAATATGTGCTTCCCGCCGTTGACCTGGCAGACCTACGACGTCGACTATATTACCGCCACGTATGACGATGCCGGCAAGAAAGTGAACCACGCTCGCATGACGGTCCTGCACAATGGTGTCAAAGTTCACGACAACCTGGAACTGGATCACGCGACCACGGCTCACCCTGTGAAAGAAGGGCCGGAACCGGGGCCGATCTATTTGCAGAATCATGGGAACCCTGTTCGGTATCGCAACATCTGGGTCCTGCCGACCGGCTCCCGCTGATCATCGATCGGCTTCCATCCACTTCCTCGAATGAATCGGCGGAGCTGATTCGCTCAAACAGGCGTCGTATGACCGAGAGTATTTCCGAGACGCCGCGCAGCAAGATTTCCTCGCCTCACTTGTTGGTCAGCGTTCGTTCTGCGGATGAAGCCTCTGTTGCTCTTGCTGGTGGCTGCCAGATCCTCGACGTGAAAGATCCCGCGCGCGGTTCGCTTGGCCGAGCAGATGACTCGGTGATCGAGCAGGTTCTGCAAACCGGCATCGCCGCAGGAGTGTCCGTCAGCGCCGCGATGGGAGAGGTGGTGGAATACTCAACTTCGCCGGGCATCAAGAAAGATCGGCGGCTTCCGAATTCGTTGACCAGGCTTTCATTCACAAAGCTTGGGCTGGCCAGTTTGAATCACGACAGCAATTGGTCAGCACGCTGGCAGGACACGATGTCGTTCCTCGCCGACGGCGTCAGGTCGAACGGTGACCGCGATACGCCCAACTGGGTCGCGGTCATTTATGCCGATTGGCAGACGGCTGACGCTCCGTCACCGAATGCGATCGTCGATTGTGTGCTTTCTTCCAGCGCCTCGACCCGCAACCACATCGCCGGCGTTTTGATTGACACCTGGTCGAAAAAGTCGGGACGACTACTCGACAGCCTGCCCGTCGAGCAACTGTCAGAACTCGCCAGCAACGTGCAGCAGTCCGGTCGCTTCTTCGCTGTCGCCGGACGCCTGACTTCAAACATGCTGCCTGAACTGGCTTCCGTCCAACCAGACATCGTTGCGGTCCGGTCTGCAGCCTGCCGTAATGAAGACCGCACCTCATCCGTTGATGCGGACGCCGTGCGGAAACTCCGTACTGAAATCGATCGAACATTCGCTGCCGGATCTGCAAACGCAGATTTGCCGATCGGAGCATTTTGTGACTGAAGGCAGTCCATCGACCTCGAGCAACCCCACGAGTTTCTTTCGCGATCGCTCGTTCTGGGGACTGACGATCAGCCAGCTGCTGGGCGCATTCAACGACAACATGTTCAAGCAACTGGTTTTGCTGCTTTGCCTGGAAAAAGCTCACGAGATTGCGACGGCAACAGGCGGTCCAGTTTCCGACCGCTACCAACCGATCGCGATGGCCGTGTTTGCGATTCCGTGGATTCTGTTTTCGGGCGTCTCGGGATTCCTTGCTGACCGACTCAGCAAACGACGCATCATCGTGCTTTGCAAATCGATGGAAATCGTCGTGATGGGTTGCGGTTTGCTCGCGTTTCTTTCGGGGCACCTGTGGGCACTGTTCATCGTTCTGTTTCTGATGAGCACTCAAAGCACTGTGTTCGGACCAGCGAAATTCGGCATCCTTCCCGAGCAGTTTCGCTCAGAAGACTTACCGCGGATCAACGGCATTTTTCAGATGACAACTTTCCTGGCGATCATCCTTGGGTTCGCGTCGGCCGGGATTCTGAAGGAAGCGTTGTCGGGACAGGAAGGTCTGGCGATGGTCAGCGTTGTCTCGATTGCTATCGCCGTGGTCGGAACAGGGGCCGCGTGTCTGGTTCGGTCGACGCCCGTCGCGCAGCCTGATTTGAAACTCACATGGCAGGCAGCCGGCATCGACAGGGAAAACTGGAAACTGATTCAGGACAACCGGTTTCTACTGGGAGTCCTGCTGGTGTCGTCGCTGTTCTGGTTTGTCGGCGGCGTCGTACAACCTTCCGTTAATAGTTTTGGCGAGTACGACCTGAAACTCAGCAGCGATCGAATCGGAATCCTGCAGGCGTGCATGGGAGTCGGAATCGCCTTTGGCTGTGTGATGTCCGGTCGGCTTTCAAAAAATCGAATCCGATTTGGTCTGGTCCGAGCTGGAATGTTGGGGATGGTTGTCGGCTTTCCAGCACTGACCGCCATCTCGTATTTCCATCCGGGAGTTGCGGCTGCGGCCGAGCTGGCTGGTGGCGAAGCTGCCCCGTCCGGAAACCTGATCCTCGACGCCTCGACCGCCGAGTGGTTGGCGCGAGGCTGCCTGATCTGGCTTGGCGGCTGTGCGGGATTCTTTGCCGTGCCGTTGCAGGTGGCCCTGCAAAGCGTGCCGCCGGAGTCTCAGAAGGGGCGAATGATCGGGACGATGAACCTTGTCAACTGGTTCGGAATCCTTCTTTCAGCGGTCTTCTACGGCGTCTTCGAATTCGTCCGCTCAACGCTCAACGAGCAGGGATTCGAACTGAGCTCGGCGACCGTCTTCTCATCACTGGCGGTCATCGCCGCCGTCGTCGCGATGATCTACCGGCCCGACGACATCGACCTGACCGACTCCGCCGAGTGAACGAAGGGCGAATCAGTCCCATCCTCGTTCCTACGCTCCGCGTGGGAACGCACACTCGGACGCTCCGCGTCCTCTGAACCGGTTGCCGTCGTACTTTTTGGAGTCGCGCGACTCGGAGCGTGGACAACTCTCGTTCCCACGCAGAGCGTAGGAACGAGGACAGCAGTCGATTCAGTTCGCACGGATGTCGTAGGCGAGCAGAGTATCCATGTCTCGCAGAAAGAGCTTTCCGTCGGCGATGACAGGGTGAGACCACGACGACTTGTTGCTGCGTTGCGGCTGGTTGAAGCGGCCTTTTTCGTCATATCCGTCCGGCGTGGCGGCGACGAGTGCAACCGGTCCTTGCTCGCTGCGAACATAAAGATGCCCGTCGGCGTAAGAGACCGCGCCTTTTCCGACTGAGCGGTTCTGCCAGACGGTCCGGTTACTTCGCAGCTCGATGCACTTCAGGATGCCGGGGTCACTTGAGCCGTAGAGATATCCATTCAGCACGACCATTCCGCCGTGATGATTCTTCATGTCTTTCGTTGTGTAGGCGACTTGTGAAACAGTCTGCCCGCTACGTGATTGAAGTTGGAACAAGGCTCCGCCAGTGTCGTATCCCGATGCGGTGAAGACGCTGCCATCGTAGAAGACCGGCGTCGAGCAGTTGGCCGTTCCGTTGGACGATTGACGGTGTCCCCACATCACCCGGCCATCGGACGCTCGCACGCCAACAACGCCGCCGTGCGTGTAGTTGACGTATTGTCGCACGCCGCCGACTTCGATCGCGATCGGTGATGCGTAACTGGCCTTCGGACTGCTGGGCACCGACGCCGTCCAGATGACGCTTCCAGTGTTTCGGTTAAGAGCGACCATCGTCGCGCGTCGCCCGCCGGGAGTGCAGATGACTTTGTCGCCATCGACGAGGACGGACTCGCTGAGACCCCAGTGAATGTTCTCCCCGCCGAACTCCTGAAGAATGTTCTTACGCCATTGCTGCTGGCCGGTCTGAGCGTCCAGGCACGACAGATCGCCGTTCGCTCCCAGCGAGTAGACTCGGTCGTCGACGATCGCCGGAGTGCCGCGTGGTCCATCGCCCTGATTCTGTCGAAACGCGGAACCATTCACCGTGCTCCAGATTTCGCGGCCACTTTCCAGGTCGAGGCAGATCACTTTTTCTTCCCGACCGACGTTGCCCATCGTGTAAACGCGACCGTTACTGATCGACACGGCCGCGTACCCATTCCCAATTCCTTCCGCCGTCCACGCTCGCGGTGGTCCCTGATCGGGCCAACTGGCGAGCAAGTCTCTTTCCGGCGACAGGTTGTCACGATTTGGTCCGCGGAACTGATTCCAGTCACCGCTCGAAGACGAGGCGACAGTTTTGGATTCAGCAGGGTTCGTCGGGAATCGGCGGCTGCGTGACGATGAGCGGGACGGCGTCTTGCTGTCGGTGGTTTTTGATGCCGTGCGAGGCGTTGAACCTGTGGTCGTGCCTGTTGGTTTTGAAGTTGAAGTCTTCGATGCCCCAGACGTGCTGCCTGAAGTGGCCTTCTTCGGCTCTGAATCAGTCGCTGGCTCGACCGTCGATTTTACATTGAGGCGCGTGACGTACGATTCTTTGATGAACGCGTAAACGGACTGGCCGGGTTTCAATCGGCTGGTCGTTCCCTTCTTCCCGTCAATCAGGACTCGAGTATCAGAAGACAGCCGGAGTGCACGATTCGTCTCCTTCCCGCGAAGTTTGACGACCAAACGCGTCCCACTCGAATTCACGGAGACGATCGTTCCTGGAACGACTTCCGCACTTGCCGAGTCTGAGATAGCGCTGAACCCAACAGCCGTCATCAGGATGCAAAGAACTCGAATTCTGGTCCACATTGTTCGCTACCTTCTACTTGCAATTCGTTGAACATTCCCCGCAAGACTATGAACCGCTGGCCATAACGTCACAAGGCGGTTTGTCCGAGAGGCGATCGATCCTGATAATTCGAAACGGTTCTGACAAATAAAAACGGGACGAGCCATTGCTCGTCCCGTTCAACATTTGGACCATTAAGGCCGCCGAGCGGCGTCAATCAGTGGAAGTCTCGATGCTGGCTGCCAGTTCCTGAAGTTGTGCACGGAACCACTCTGGATCGTAGCCGCCGATCGAATTCAGTGATTCCGGCAGTTGCTCAGCGATGACGTACTTGTCACCGGCTGGCAAATCAAGCCGCAACTTTTCGGTCAGTTCGAGTTGTGTCAGAAGATCGTTGACCTTCTTCTGAGCCGCAGCCCGGTCTCCGGAATTCCAGTCCTGGTAGGTCTTCAGGTTTGCCAATGCTCGGTCAATTGCTTGTTTGGGCGATTCATCAGCCGCAGCGTCCGCGAACTTCGGCAGGTCGGTATTCATGTCGGAGAGCACGGTTCGAATTGCCCAGGCCAGTTGTCGCGCCGAGTGGAAGTCGGGATAAGTTTCCGGAGGAAGTGTCACCAGTGTTTGCAGCGTTCGACTGGCGTCCTCTTTTCCGACGGGACTCTTAAAAACGTCATTCGCGAGCTGGTCGAGCCAGGCAACCAGGCCGTCTTCGCCCATCGCAACGGCCTGGATGGCTTTCGGGTCTCCGAAGGGGCGACGGTCAAGCACTCGTCGAAGTTCTTCCATCTTGCCGTGGTAAGCGTCCCAGTCTTTTTTGAAGGCTTCGTCGTCGTCGCCGGCTCGCTGGCGGATGCCGAGTTTCACGAGCGCTTCCGGCCAGGCAAACATCTGCGGACGGCCTGGCAGTGACTTTCCGTAGCCACGTTTCTGACGCCAGCTGGGTGCAGCCAGATCGTGGTGACACGCCGAGCAGTCGAACACGGCCAGTTCAGGCCATGCCTGCGAGTTCTGATCGGCGGCTTGCGACGCAAACAGGTTGACGGTTTCGCGAAGCGCCATCGTGCCGCCAATGATCACCGACTTGGTCTTCGCCAGATCGTTAAGCGGCGAGTGGTCCAGGCCAGGAAAGTTGGACTTGATATAGTCATCGCGGAATTCGAACTCACCTTTTTCCTGGAGAGTTCTCCAGTGGGTCGGCATCTGCTGAGAGAATGTTTCGATCTCGATGCCCGGCAACGGCGGATGGCCAGCCGCGTACATTTCGTGAGTGACGACTTTGCCTTCCTGGACGTTGCCAACGTGGCAGGAGAAGCACTGCTGAGCACGTCGGACCGGATTCCTAAGGTCGATCATCCCGTACTTCTGCTCTTTTTCTGCCGCTGAACGCTTCCGCCATGCGGGATCCTTGTGTGGAGTCTCCCAAAGAGAACTGGGCCCGTGACACGACTCGCAGGTGACTCCGAACTCGTACCCCGGCGGCATCAAATCTTCGTCCCGGCGATAGTTGGCGTGGCAGGCCAGGCACTGCTTATCAGTAGTCACCTTGTAATTGGCGTCGCCTTTACTTTGGGCGAGAATCTTCTGCATGTGCTTCCCGAGATCTTTCTCGAGTAGCTCGTATGCCTGACGGTGTTTGTCGCCGGTAAAGATGCTGACTTCGTCGAGCACGCAGAATTCACGGTTCGACGTCACAAAAACACTGTTTGCAGACAGAGCCTGGCTGTGGCACGGGACGCACGACGCAAGTCCCAGATACTTCGGTGTCGCGCTGACCGTCGCGTCCTGGGCAACGGCCAACGACTGAGCTACCGGCATTTCGGGACTGAATGCCTGGAAGGCGGCCACAGCAGAAAGGCCAGCGGCGCTGGTCCAGAACACTCGCTTCATAAGCCGGAAAGAGGTCGGCATCAGGCGGTCCTTTTCATACACCACGGGTCAGGTTTCCCTGACGAAGTCTGCACGCTACTCAAGAATGTCATGAATCTTTTTCAGCTCGACCGAGATCTCAGTCGCGGGATCGGACGAGAATTCCTTCGGACTGTCGAAGTCTTTCGGAAACTCAAGATGACTTCGGATCTTCTCCAGCGACGCGTTGATCTGCTGACTCTTTTCCGGCGGCTGGCCAGCTGATCCCGAGACATCGTTCAGTCCCTGATGAATCGCCGTTAACGACAGCCACGATTGAGTCGCACCGTCCCAGCTTTGTTGAGAAGCCGAAGTTCCCACAGCGGAAACGCCTTTCATCCATCCGGCGATCTGCTCGGCGGTGAGCTGTTGACCATCGATGCTCTGTGCCGACTTTGTAAGCACAGCCTGCAGGTCTTTCGCGTTCGAAATGACAGCCTTCTGGTTCGGATACGGGCGAGCCATTTCACGCGTCAGCTTTGAAAGCGGGCTGTCCGCAACGGTGAGATCATCCGCGCCGGACGAATTCACCACTGTTGGAATAATCGGGAACAGCCAGGTACCCCACGGATATCCGCCCGCATTTCGAGAAGCGTAGCCGCGTTTCTGTCGCCAGCTGGGCGAGTCGAGATTGTGGTGACAGGCGAAACATCCGGTTTCAGCAAACTCGGGCCAGACGGCGACAGTTTCTTCCGACGGGTATTTTGCGTCCTTGTCTCGAAGAACAAAGTCGTCGCGAGCGTTGTCCGCTCGGTGAATCAGCAAGTCCAGCGCTGCTTCTGCTGAAGCCAGCTGGCCGATCGCCCAGAGTTTGGCTTCGAATGACGACTTGTCGCGATCCGGTCCGGTGCGTTGTCGGTCGTCGTTGCGGTCCCAGTGAGCGGGCATGTTGGCGTGGAATGCGGACATCTCGAAGAACAGCCGAGGGTGTCCTGCCGCGTAAAGATCGTGATTCACGTCTCGGCCGGGTTCGCCGACATGGCAGTCAGCACAGACCTTCGAACGGTTCCACAGATTCTTAGTCTCACGGAAACCGAGTGCTGCTTTGTCTTCCGGTGACTTCTTCACCCAGTCATGTCGAACGTGCGGACCGAGCCAGTCTGAGGCCGCTCCGTGACACGCTTCACAACTGACGCCGTCCAGCAACGCCGACAAGTCAACGTGTCCGTGATCACCTGAAAACGGCGGATCGTTCTGCGGCGCGTGGCAGTTCAAACAAAGCGCCGCCTGATGTGCAGGCTTATCAAGTTTCAGCAGCTTCGCCATGCGTTGCGAAGTCTTGTTGTAGAGAACGGAAAATGCTTCCGCGTGTTTGTCGTCCTGAATCCAGATGCTGTACTCGCTGCCGACGGTCCCTTTTGAGCCGTCTCCACCGTGGCAGTTGGCGGCCGAGCATCCTCCAACGCCGACGAAATGCCGCCCGCCTTTGGGCAACGCGGTACCGTCGGCGGCAGAAGCTTCATCCAGGGTCCGCAGTGCAATTCGATCGGATTCGGCAGGCTCAACGCCGGATGACGTTCGGGCGAACACAGCAACACCGGCGACGGCCGCTGCTGTGAACAGAACTCTGAATGTCATTTTCCAGTGCATGAACCTCTCCGGAATTCCGGAACCAAACGACCGCTTCCCTGCGACCAGTCGGGCAATTAGTTGATCGGCTCGGATTTCGCGCGTAACCGGAGCCGGGTGCTTTCTGCTTTAGTTCGTGTTTTTGTCCTTCAGAATTGCGTCTGGATTGGCCTTTGAAACTCCAAGCAGTGAATCCAGCGTCCCGACAAACCTGTCTTCGCCGTGATCGTGGTAGATGTGGCATTCGACACAATCGTTGCTTGCCCCAAAATGGCGCGACGGCGAGCCAGCCGGTGGCTGTTCGGGGCGTCGCGAGTGGCATTTTCCGCACAACTCCATCTTCGGAAGCATGACATCGCCGGTATCCTTGCTTTCACCGACCGCGCCGTGACATTCGACACAGGTCATCATCTGGTGAGCTTCGTGGCTGAAGATGGCGTGCGGTTCCCAACGATCGGGAATGTCGGGCGGGACGATTTTCCAGGCGCCGGGCTGATCCTGATTCTCAACGGTGTGGCAGTAAGCGCAGCCGCCCTTGGCTTCCGGACCAAACATCGCGTGAGTGTGCCGCAATGTTTCAATCTCTGCCGACTTTAACTGCTCGGCCACCCACCCGACCTGATCCTTCAAAAGCAGCGGTCTTGATTTGCGGCCGGGAATCGACCGAACGGGCTTCACGTCATCGACAGATGCAGGATCACGTAACGCGGCCAGCGTGTACTTGTCGGTCAGAAAGCCTCGCACGACGTCGGGGCGTTCGTGAGGCACCTGCTGCCCAGCGAAATTTTTATTGTCAAAGAGCAGCGGATGGCATTTCTGGCAATGCTGCTCGAACCGGATCGGCAGCATGTATTTGCCTTCTGCGTCCTTCACGTGGCAGGCGTTGCACGTTTGAGAAAGGTCGGTGAATCGGTCCTCGCTGAGCCGCTGATCCTGGCCAATGATTCCGTAGACGAGATTTCCTGTGGCGTCTCGCTCTGCCTTCAAGTGAGCCGAATGGTTAAAGCGAATGTTTGCGTTGTCGTGCCATCCTTTCACTTCGTCAAATGCCAGAACCTTCAGGGCGTCGTGTTCGGAGCCGACTCTTCCCGCGTCCGCAGATTTACTTTCGAGCAGTCGCGCGAAAGCAAACTCAGGGTGTCCACCTTCACGTCCAAATTCGGCCACGGAAGCGGCGAACGAGATTTGCCCGTCAGAAGTCTCCAGATTCTCGTGACATCTCAGGCAAATGTGATCTTCGACCCTGACCAGAGACTGATTGCCTTTGTGCTCGATGTGGCACTCGGCGCACGAGATGTCTTCGTGGGCGGGAATTTGATTTTTGTGATGAACAGATCCCGGATGGCAGGCGAGGCACGCCTCGTTCTTCACCGAGTAAACCTTGTGCGAGAAATCTAACGCAAAGGCTCGTTCGACCGGTGCCCAGGTCGTGTGGCATTTCGCGCAGTCGTTTTCAAACATGCGATGAACGTGCGCGACGTCGCCGCCTTCGAAGATGTGATACTCGCCGCGGCCACCCTCATACCCGAGCCACACGAAGCACGCGACACTCAGCCAGAACGCCGCCCACCACGTCCGACGACGAAAACGGTTCGGACGTTTGTGCGATTCAATTTCGACCCGTTCGGAAAGTTGACGGCTCGTGTATTGCACCGGCATAGCTGACTTTTCCACTGCCAGGACAGAGTCGCTGAGACTCTGAAGAAGATTGCTGAGATGTGACTTTGATCGTTAACTGAAGTGAAGTTTGAATCGCTGCTCAAAAACGAATCGGGAAATCCCAGGGGACAACGCGAAGAGCTAACACAATGTGAGCTGCCATGAGAACGAACAACGCAAGCGAAAACGGAATATGAATGGCCAGCCAGTAGTGCAGCCACGCTCGAATGCGAATCTGCTCGGTAAACTGACGATGCTCTTCGCAGAACGCCTGCAGGCTTTCGAGTGTGTCGTGAAGTTCAACCGGCAACGTGCCCCGCATTTGCGTAAACGCTCGCGAAGCTTCTGTGATATCGGCCAGTCGACCTTTCTTCCCGCTGCCAGCCAGGAACGGTCGAACTGTCGTCAGGTAGAAGCTGCGAAGCTCTTCTGTTCGCAGAACCGGACGCTTCACGGCTGCTTTCTTTTTGACCGGTGCTGGTGGCTTCTTTGCTGCGGGTTTTGCAGCCTTTGGTTTGGCCGCTCCAGCGCCGCCTTTGCCCTTCAACATGTCGAGTGGCGACTTCGGCTTGCCGCCGCCAGCGGCTTTCTTTGCGCTGCCGGCTTTTGCTTTCATCTGCTCAAGCGGTGAGAGCGCCTTCCCGGCAGCGGCCTTCCCGCCGGCCGCAGGCTTTCCGCCAGCGGCTTTCGCTTTGAGTTGTTCGAGAGGCGAAAGTGCTTTGCCGCCAGCTGCCGGTTTCCCGGCAGCAGTCTTCTCTTTGATCTGTTCCAGCGGTGACAGCTTTTTGTCGCCAGCTGCCGGTGCTGCATCAGTGGGTTCGGCAGTCGCTGGGGACGCGACTGCAGCCTTGGCGGCGACGGCTTTCTCTGCTTTCTCGGCAGCAGCCCGCTCGGCGGAACCGTCGACGAACGGTCGCACTTTTTCGGCGATCTCGATCGCTTTGCTTTCTTCGTAACCGTACTTCTCGACGAACAACTTCGTGACGGCCGAGACGTCTGCTTCGGGATCGGTCTTGAGGAACTCGCGAGTCTTCTCGGCAGTCGACCGCGCCAGTTTGACATCGAAGCCGTACTTTTCAGTGAGCAGCTTCTGGACGGCGGAAATCTCACCGTCAACGTTTTCAACCATCGCTGAAACTGGTTCGGGTTTCTTTGACTTCTTCGGGGCAGGAGCGACCTTCCTGACCGGCGCACTGGCGGCCGGAGCTGCAGGTGCGAGTGCTGCTTTCTTTGATCCGCCGCTTCCGAAACCGCCCTGCTGCCGGGCCATTTCCAGAGGTGACAATTTAGCGGCTGATGCTGCTTTGGCTTTGCCCTTGCCGCCGGCTGCCCTCGCCATTTCCAATGGAGACTTCGGTTTGGCCTCGCCCTTGCCACCTGCAGCTCTCGCCATTTCCAATGCAGACTTCGGCTTGGCTTCGCTCTCGCCTTCCGCTGCCGCGACCTTTGCCTTCATTTGCTCAAGCGGCGACATCGCTCGCTTTGACTTCATCTGGTCGAGTGGTGACGCGGCTTTCTTCGCTTTCAATTGATCGAGTGGCGACGCAGCTTTCTTTCCCTTCAGCTGGTCGAGCGGAGATCCGCCTGCTTTGGCGGCAGGCTTTCCGGCTCCATCTGCTGCGGCAGCGTCGGCGCCCGCTGAAGACTTAGCAGCGGCAGCCGCTGCGGGCAGTTCATAGATTGCGACAATCTGGTCCGGGAAATTGCCGATCTTGTTGACCCAGCCTTCGTTCTTGGCGTGCTTCGCCAGATCCTGAAACAGCCCGATGTCGTCAGCGGCGACTTTCTCAAGCCAGGTGGCTTTTTCCTCGCTGACGACTTCCTTGGCCGCTTTTCCCTTGGCCTGCTTTTCTTTCGCCATGACGTCGGCAGCGAATACTCCGAGGCGACTCAGGTCTTTCTGCATGGGGTCGCCGTCGAGCGGAATCTTTCCGCAATCCGCAGAGACCATTTTGTCAGCAAGAATTCGATTGCGTTTTCGGACGTAGGGAATCTGGACGGCAAACGTTTCGCGACCGATCCTCGAAGTCAGCAGCTTCGGCATGAAGTGCTGCATCGCCAGGCCAAAGAAACCGCTCAGCCAGACGACAAAAAAGAAGCCCATCAGAATTTGTTCGAGCAAGCCGCCGAGGCCGAATCCAGCATGAAAGAGAATCAGTGGGAAGCTGAGCGTGCCGAACCAGATGTGCCCTCGAAGCCAGAACTGAGCACTGCCCAGTCGCCAGAACGGAAACTGTTTGCGGCCTCCGAGCAGCCCGGCGTAAATCATCATGAGCGAGCCGACGACGCCATAGATCAGCCCCATGAGGCTGCCGCCGCTGGGGCCTTTGGGAGTCGACTCCGCATAGATCACGTAAGAAACCGTCGCCACAGCCATGATGGCCGCAGAGATCAATGCCCACGTGCGATGTGTCCTGTCAAGCAGCACTGCGAAACCTCATGTCGCTCTATCGTTGTTGGTCCAGCCTCAGCACTTATCGCCGCAAATATCTATCGCCGCTAAATAATTCAGCCTGTGTGCTCGAAAAAGAATTCCAGCGAGTTGACCCGCATCGCCGCGTCGTGCGGGCATGCGTAGACGCAGGAAGGAGACTGGCTGGGCAGGGAGCTGCACAAATCGCAAACAACCGCCCGCTCGTTAACCGTTTTTATATCTTCACCGCCAAGCAGAGCCTGCTGACTGGCGGTCAGTTCAAGGCCTCCCTCGAGAGCGTTCATCTGAATCGACCCGTACGGACACTGGTCAGCGCACAGGCTGCAGCCGATGCACCAATCGCGAATTTCGATCTCGCCATTGTCGCCGCGGTTAATTGAACCGACCGGGCAGCCGATCATGCAGACAGGGTCCATGCACGAGCGACACGACAGCGGCACCAGATACTTTTCAAATCGTGGGCCGTCGAGATAAAGCCTCGTTCGACCGTCGTCGTGGGCCGCGACACAGGCATCGACGCACTGGCCGCAGCGAGTGCAACGGTCCAAGTCGATCAACATCAGCTTCTGACCCTGGATCAGACCGAGCTGCTCGAACTCCGGAGACTGCGAACGAACTTCGACGCGATCGTTAATCGTGTCTCGAATAATCTTCGCCTGTCGCTGGTAGTCGGCGACGATGTCGTCGACTTTCTTCTTCAACGCCGCTGACCGACTTGTCAGCAGCAGGAAGTCTTCCCGCGACATTTTGACCAGTTCGACTCGCGACGGAATCGCCCCGGTTCTTGAATCAGGCAGCCGTTGATTGGCTCCGCCGTCCGGATGGTCGTAGGCAAAGATTGTGGCACTTCGCAGTTCTTCGGTGACAACCCCGAGTTCGCCGAAGCCTTCGCCGCGCCCCATGTATCGCAGAGTCTTGCGGGCTCCCGACGAAGCGGCGCGTGCCGGAATTCCCTGCGGATAGAGAAACTCGATCAACGACCGATGGAACGTTCGCGTTTCAAGTTCTGACCATTTACCAGTGTCGGTCGGGAAGTGTTCGCAGTCGACGGCGAGCTGAGGACTGTCAACGGCGACGCAGGTCTCTTCGGTCGTCTTACCGAGGGCCTTGTGAAGGTCCCCCGACCGGACGATCTCGTTCAACGAGTCGACCAGTGCCTTCTGCATGTCCGCGCCGGGTGCGTTCTTTGCTGCATCTTTGGCGGCGGCCTGAACGTCGTCGGGAAGGCGTCCCCAAACCTGTGCGCCCAGACCTTGTTCTTCGCTGTCCACCAGCGATTTCCAGACGTTCTTCCAATGGTCAGGCTTGAATTCTTCGACCCGAAACAGCGTCCAGGCGTTCTTGACGATTTTCACCAGGCCGCTGCGAACGACGTAAAACGAATCGGAAGGGTCGTGTTCTTCGAAGACGACCGCTCCGGCTTCGAACTCGACCAACTCGATGCGGTCTTTCACTTCGGCAAAATGTTTGTCTTCGAGACTCTCGAAAATCGGAAGGCGACGAACGTGACCATCGAGCACGCGCGCCCGGTAAACTTCGTCAAGCTTCTTTTTGTACGTCGGGTCGCTGTGCAGCATGTCCAGCACGTTGCGCAGCATCTCCAGCATGTAGCAATCTTCTTCGGCGAAAACGGTCGCCGAACGAGGAGCACGGTTCATGCAGCTCATTTCGCCGAACAGTTCGCTCTCGTGCAGCGGAGCTTTCTTGGTCGACGCGTCGATATCGGCTGGGCCGTCGATCGGAATTGACGTCGGATCTTTCTTTCGCGACTTCGACGCCCCCGAGAACATTTGCCCCAGTCGATGCAGCAGCCCAGGCCGAAATCCTGAATCCTGACTCAGCAGCAAATGAGCGGTTGCGACATGCCGCTCTTCTGGCGGAGTGGTTGTCTCGGAAAGTTTCTGTTTAAGTTCCGCGACTTCCTGCTGATGCTGCTTCAAGATCTGCTTCAGCTCAGCCACAGACTCGGCCGCGTAGTACATGTGCGGCCCGTCGCCGGACTTCGCCTCTTTGGCCTCGATCGCGGCGGTCAGCGACTTGACCTGGTTCTCGCGCAACTCGATCACGTCTTCGGTGGAGAGGATCGAAAACGCGGTCGCGCCTGAGTCTCCCTGTCGAACAAGTGCCCGGCCTTTGTGGCACTTTCTGAGCACGGTCGTGCCCGGAAACCTCTGAAACGAGGGGGTCTTTTTGACCTCTTCGAAGATCGACAACTCCGCCAGTTCATCGGCGATGAGTAGCTCGTCTTCCGTTAGCAGGGGATCAGTGACCTCGGCGAGTTCCGCCGGCAGCATTGCTAAAGCCATATCGCGTCCCTTGCTCTCCTCTCTCCGTGGTCAATTCTCAGCAGTCAATCTGTCGTGCCGTGCCACGTGGACATCATTTCAACGTTCCGAAGATTCCATTCGCGGATCGTACAGCGGCACGAGGTTGTCAACGTAGCGTCTGTGTCCAAAACTGACAAGAATATCTCCAGCGTCGAATGTGACGATCCTCCCTCTTTGACTGGCAGATTCCGCCCGTTGGCGCAATCACGCAGCCTGTCGCGAACGAACACCGCCACATCACACCCTATCGAAGACCTGTGATTCGCTGGCGAGCGTCCTGCATCGACTAAAGCCGAGCCATCCAGTTCAGCGGTTTACTGAGCCCTGCTGCCTTCGATACGCTCCGCAACTCGACCGAGCGGCGACAATCCATACAATCGGCCGAGCCCGACTACACACACCGTCGACGACGTGTGCCACTGGCTTTGCCAGTGATATTTCGAAGTGGCGGGTGCAGATACATTCACACTGGCAGAGCCAGTGGCACACGCCCAGATTGAACGATCAATCGATTACAATATTTGGCGACTGGGTTCTGCATCCCCAACGTCGCATGACCACAAACGCGTCGAGCGAGGAGAACTGCCATGCCATTCCGAATCTTTACCATCTTCGCGGTCATTTGTGTGTGCGGCCTGGGAATCCTCGGTTGCTCCGACACGGCCCCAGCCCCCGCCGATTCGCATTCAACTTCGGGTCCAGGTGAAGGAGGATCGGTCGTGGTAACCGGCACTCCGGCGGCTGGCGTTGGCGATGAAATGGCTCCAGACGAAAACACCGAACCGCCATTGTCCGACGTGACCGACGCCGTCGAGTCGCTGCCTTCCGCCGACGCCGCCAACGTCACGCTGCGGGCCGTGACTCCGGAAGAATTCAAAGCAACTGTCGCTCAGCACGTTGGCAAAGTCGTCTTTGTCGACTTCTGGGCAACCTGGTGCGCGCCCTGTCGCAAAGCTTTTCCGCACACCGTGGAGCTTGCAGCGAAACATCCCGACGATCTGGCTGTAATCTCGATGAGCTTCGACGATCCCGACGCCTACGAAGACGCGCTCACCTTTCTGAAAGAGCAGAACGCGACGTTCGAAAACCTGTCCTGCTCGCTCGGCGGCGGAGACGAATCGTTTACCGCCTACGAAATCGGCGACGCCGGGCTGCCCTACTTCCGCCTGTACAATCGAAAGGGCGAGCTGGTTCAGGTCTTCAAGAACGATATCGACGCGGGCAAAGGCGTCGACGAAGCCGAAGTCCACAAAGCCATCGAAGCCCTGCTTGTTCCCTGAGAAATCGCGCCGCCAGTCTGCGACTTGCCTCCGAAGGTGCCCGAGTTGCCGTCAACTTTGTCACGAACGAAGCAAAGGCTGCTGAAACCGTCGCGGAGATCGAATCTGCCGGCGGAACGGCCAGCCAGAAGAAATCTCCAACGTCATCCGCTTCCTGTTAAGCGACGAATCCAGCTTCATGACCGGTCAGACAGTCGTCGCCAGCGGCGGTCGAGTCATGCTGCCCGGCTAAACGCCAACAGTCTCGATTCTCTGACTCTGCCAGCAGCGGCACAGCCCCGGTCGTCTGGAAGAGAACGGCCTGAATCTCCCTCTTGCGGTGCACGTCCGTATCGATCTTTTACCGGCCTACCTGACTTCATTCGCCTTGCGGGCTGGGAATTCATTCTGTTGTGAATCCGGGATCGGGCGGCCTTTCGGGATGGCCTGAATTCGCCACAGCTTGTGTTTGACACGCGAAAGTCCTTTGGAACATTGAAAATGACAGTCAATTCGGCGGAATAGTTGCTGCTTCTCGCTGGGAATTGCTCTTTTTCGAATGCCGCTGGATCAGGTAGTTTCGCGCCGAAGCAAATAGCCAGGCACAAGGCAGCCGTCAGACCGACGATTCTGAGAGGGCACTGCGAACGGTCCGGCTGTCAGCGAAACTTATCTGAAATGGACCATCCCGATGTCGAACTACGCTCATGATGTTTTGAGTGGCGAAGTACTGACCGTGGACGCCAGTGCGCCGCTGAGGGACCAGCTGCTCGATATTCGCGAACGACGAGTCTCTCTGGTGGCCATTGTTGAACGCGGGCACTGTCTCAGTGTGTTGAGTGTGAACGGCCTCGACCTGTCAGAGGGCAGTCAATCGTATGGGAATTTGGTGAAGAGCCAGCCCTGCGCTGCCGTTTCGACGGTGACTTCGGTGGAGGTTCTTGGTCGGCTGTTTGCCGACTCAAGAATCGAGGCCGTCGTTGTGAATAACGAACTCGGCGAATTCGTTGGCCTCGCGACTCGGCAAAGTTTGCTTGAGTCACTACTCAGCGAGCGCGATCAGCCAGTGCGCGATCAGCCAATGCGCGATCAGCCAGTGCTCGATCAGCCTGCGCGAGATCAAGTCGAGAAGTCGCCGTGTCAGGGCAGCGTCACGGAAGGCGAGCGGTCAGGCTCGCTGGTGGCCAGGGAAAGCCAGTTTCTCGAAAGTATTCTGACTTCGACATCCCACGATGGCGGATTGACGAATCTGGTCGAATCGATCGAGTCACTCTCCGACAGGATGATCTGTTCAATTCTACTGATGGATGAGGACGGCCTTCGGTTGCGAAGTGGTGCCGCAATCAGCCTGCCCGAAGAGTATGTTCAAGCTGTTGACGGCCTGGAAATCGGACCCAATGCGGGCTGCTGCGGAACGGCAGCGTTCCTGAATCAGTCAGTGATCGTTTCAGATATCGCCACCGATCCTCTGTGGTCGAATTTTCGTGATCTGGCCATGACGCACGGACTGCGAGCCTGCTGGTCGGTCCCCATCCGTTCCTCGTCCAGAGAAGTGCTCGGCACGTTCGCAATGTATTTCAGCGAACCTCGAAGCCCGGACGCCTACCACGAGAATCTGATTGAACGCGCCGCGCAGCTGGCGGCCATCGCCATCGAGCGAAAGACTTCGGAAGACGCGTTACGCGACTCCGAAACAAGAAGTCGCACCCTGCTCGAAGGTTCTCCGATCTGCACCAAGATCATCGATCTTGATTCGCGGCTGCAGTACATGAGCTGCGCAGGTCAAGAACAACTGAAGATTTCTGAGATCGAGCCGTTCTACGGAAGCACCTTTCCTCCGGAGTTATATCCCGAATGCTGGCGAGCAGTCGTCAGCGAACATCTGGAACGAGCCAAGGCCGGTGAGACTTCCAGCCTGGATTGTCCCGTGCTGGACACGGACGGGAACGAGCTGTGGTTTGATACGACGTTTGTACCGGCTCGCGACAAGGAAGGCCGAATTGAGTACGTGATCGTGACATCAGTCAACATCACCAAGCGCAAGCAGGCGGAGGATGAAACACGACAATATCGCGACGAATTAGCACACGTTGCACGCATCAGCACCATCGGCGAAATGGCCACCGGAGTCGCCCACGAACTCAATCAACCGCTCGCAGCAATCACTTCGTACAGCTATGTGGCGAGGTCGATTGTTGATCGGTTGGACACGAGGTCAGACGAGCTGAATGAGACTCTTCAGAGATTAGAAAACCAGACGATCCGGGCCGGAGACATCGTGCGACGATTGAGGAATTTTGTAACGAAAAACGAAACCGTCTACGTGTCGACCGACCTCTGCGCACTCATTCGAAACGTCGTCACGTTCGTCCATCCGGATATTTGCCAGGCTGAGACGGAGTTGGAGCTGGATTTCGACAGGTCGACTCTGCAGGTTCAGGTCGACGAGATTCAGCTTCAACAAGTACTTGTGAACCTGATCAGAAACGCCATCGACGCCATGCACGAGACGCCGAAAGGCCAGCGTAAGGTGACCGTTTCGACTCGCATTCTCCACGACAGTCGCGTTCAAGTGGCTGTCCGTGATGCTGGCAAAGGTCTTCCCTCTGACGACTTGCAAAAAGTCTTCAATGCTTTCTTTACGACGAAACAGGAGGGTATGGGGATGGGACTGGCGATCAGCCGATCCATCGTCGAAGCACACTCCGGAAAACTCTGGGCGAAACCGAATACCGGCCCCGGCTTAACATTCGGCTTCACGATTCCCTATGAAGCAGCGATTGTTGAAAAAATATCCGAGCGTGATGACACGGTATTCATTGTCGACGATGAAGCTATCGTCAGGGACTCCTTGCGGATACTTCTGGAAACGATGGGGTACTCGGTGCTGTGCTTTTCCTCCGCGAACGAGTTCATTGAGTTTCTGACTCCACACGAAATCTCTGGACCAGCTTGCCTCATCGCGGACGTACAAATGCCAGAGATCGGCGGGATCGAGCTTCTCGAACACATCCGCGCAACCGGCTGTGAAATACCCGTCGCTATTACGACCGGACACGGCGGCAAAGCTCTTCAACTTAAAGCTGAAGCACTCGGCGCCGCGGCCTTTCTCGAAAAGCCATTTCGGCCAGCCCAGCTTCAGGAAGTAATCGCCAGGATGCTTGGCAAAGCTCCGGGTGAGAACAAAGTTCCGGGTGAGAATGAGGCAGCGTAGTGACTGTTCAAATTCAGTTGTTGCCGCGGCCGTCGTCCGATCGTGTCAAGGAAATGGGCAAAGGCGAGTGCGATAGTGCTCGTAGTCTTTCGCCGAATCGGGCCAGCGACCTCACGTGAGGGTCAGGAATCTGAATACGTTGCTTCAGTCGCCGCTCATGCGTTTTCGTTACTCGGCGAGGATTTCGACGACTTCCTGCTGAGTCAGTTTGTCGCGTTCGGTCAGGGCGTTGAAGATGGCATGGTCGGGATCAACGTTCCCATCCCCATCCCCATCCCCATCCCGATGTCGTTCCATTCGTTCGGTGGGTGGAAAGCTTCTCTCTTTGGCGACCACGCTGTTTACGGAAACGAAGGTGTCCGGTTTTATACTCGCGTCAAAGTCACAACAACACGTTGTCCGACCGGGCAACGGGAAGACCCACAATTTACGATGCCGACACTCGGCGAGTAGGCAAAGCCATTCTGAAATGAAGACCCGACTCGATCCATTACCCTCGAACGAATTCGATCGTATGACAACCATGAAGAAAACCCGTTTTGCAACATCGCTCATCGTCCTGTGCCTGTCGACTCTCTTCTGGACGTCGCCTTTGCGGGCACAGTCAGTGCCGGATGAATTGGTGGGCGATTGGACGCTTGATCTCGAATCGGGCGAACCCGGATGGATGAGTGTCGTCGATAAGGAAGGCGACGGCTTTGTTCACATGCGAATCTACATCGGCTCGGACGGCCCTTACCAGGTCACAGAAGTTGTCGACGGACGGATTCAGTTTTCGCTCAGACCACTGCGCAAAGCCAAAGGCAGCAAGGTCTACACGGCCCAGGCGGTGAACGTTGGCATGAAAGACGGGAAGCTTGATGGCGTGGTCGTTCGCACGCCCAATGACGGCACCGAGGGGCAGCGCATTCGATTTACTGGAAAGCGGATTCCACCGATGCCGAAGACAGCACCGGACCTGTCGAAGGTCCGCTTCGGACATCCAATTTCGTTGTTCAACGGTAAAGACATGACGGGATGGCGTCCGCACGAAACTGACAAGAAGAACGGCTGGAGCGCGAAGGATGGAATGCTGGTCAACACGACGCCCAAAACCGACTTCAGCGCCACCGGAGCGCATGCCAACCTGCGAACGGAAGCCGAGTTTGAAGACTTCTGGCTGCACATCGAGTTTCTCGTTGAGGAATCTCGGAACAGTGGAATCTATCTGCGCGGAATGTACGAGGCTCAGGTGGTGGATCGCGAAAGTCGGATGCAGGGCCTGCAGGGCGTCGGCGCGATCTTTGGAAGAATCGCGCCCTCGACCAACGCGGGAAACCCAGGCGGCCAGTGGCAAACCTACGATTTAACACTCGTCGATCGGCACATCACCGTCGTGTTGAACGGCGTCAAAGTGATCGACAACCAACCGATCATCGGACCAACCGCCGGAGCCATCTACACCAACCCCGCCGCGCCCGGACCAATCTATCTCCAGGGAGATCACACCACCGTCAGATTCAAGAATATCTATCTGGCCCCGGTAGTGAGCGAACCCTGAGACTCATCGTGTCGCCGATTCAGTCCAATTGCCTGTAAGTCCCGAGACAGATTTGTGTATTTCCGCTGGCTCCAAGCGGTTGTCCTGCTGCCAGGATCGGTTCTGATTGTCGTGCCGGCGGTAATACTCCACTGCACGACGGGTTCTTTTTCCGTACCGGTGACAGATTCACTGCAACTGATTGCCGCGCTTGCGGTCGCAATTCCGGGTGCGATTCTTAGCGGATGGACAATGTCGCTGTTTATCCGGTTTGGAAATGGAACAGCCGCCCCGTGGGACCCGCCTCAAAAGCTGGTAGTCCGCGGACCTTACCGGCACGTCCGAAATCCGATGATCAGCGGAGTGCTGTTCATGCTTGTGGCAGAAACGCTGACCTATCAGTCCATTGGATTGGGCATCTGGGCTGCAGTGTTCTTTGTTGGAAACTCAGTCTACTTTCCGCTGGTGGAAGAGCCCGGTCTGCGAAAGCGATTCGGGCCAGACTATGACCGCTACTTCGAAAATGTCGGTCGATGGATTCCGAGACTCACAGCGTGGCCTCAACCGACCAAAGGCACTGAGCGCGACGCTTAGGATCGTCCTGAAATTAACTGTCAAGTTGTGGGGCAGGATTGCATCCTGCCAAGGCAGGTTTCAAACCTGCCCCACGACAATTATGGCCAGGCCAACGCTTAGTACTCGTCTCACGAATTAAGGGTTGGATACAAGGTGGTGGTGTGTCGTTGCCGACGCTGCCAGCGTCGGTCCGAAGCTGGCAGCTTCGGCAACGGAGAATTGCGATCCATTTTTCGCGTGACGTGTACTTCGAGGCAGGGCGGATCGAATTTGAATTCGGGAACGATCCGTGCGGCGGTCAACGTTCAGCATGCATTCTGGGCGCTGGGAAACGAAATCTGCCGCAGAAATCGAATTCCGGTAGTCGGGGAATGGCGCGTCAGACGGATTCAGCTCAATCGGCACACTACGAAATGAATCCCGTGTATAGTCCACGATTGCTGGGGTATGCCCTATCCTGGATGATCTCAAGGTCGCTTAGTCACCCGTTGCGCGGTGGGAAATCAGAGGTTGAACAGGTTGAGCACGACAACTCCACAATCCATTGCTGAGCACGGTCAGGCGGAACGCCCCGGTGGAGAATCCGTCTACGGAGGCGAGGGTACGGAATCCTCAAGCACGTCGCGTGGCAAAACGATCGTGCGAACTCTGCTCGCCACAGGTGCGATCGGACTTTTGTTCGTTGGAATCGCGACGATTGTGAATGACCTGGGCAGTGCGGACTCGACGTTCGTGCTGTACACCGTCCAGCGGGGCGATCTGCCGATTGTGGTCACCGAAAGCGGCGATCTCGAAAGTCAGAAAAAGACAAAGATCATTTGCGAAGTCGAGAGTGTTTCGTTCGAACGCAGTTCCAGCAGCGGCACACAGATCCTGTCGATCGTTCCGGACGGCACATTCGTCAAGGCCGATGAACTACTCGTTGAGCTGGATTCGGCACCGCTGCAGGAGCGTTTGGATACTCAGACGCAGGACACGGAACTCGCCATTCAGCAGGCTCAGGCAGAACGGCTGATCGCGGCGACTGACCTGCGGGGGTTCGAAGAACTCTACAAGCTTGGTTACAAAAGTAAGGGCGATCTTGCCGGAGCACAGTTGAAGTCGCTGGGGGCCGATCGAAAGTTGGCGAGAGAAATCTCCGACCGCAAGATGAAGGTCGAGTACGAGTACATTAAGACGAACCTGGAGCTGAAGGGAGCGTCGGCAACCGCTAAACGCAGTCTGATTCAGGTGGAGCGGGACAATAAGGCGCAGTTACAGCAGGCGCTGGCGGCTCGTGACACCGCCACACGGTCTCTGAAGAAGGAACAGGAGCGACTGAAGAAGTACACCGCCCAGCTGGACAAGTGCAGGATCTACGCACCCCACAATGGCATGGTCACTTACGCGATGGAAAATCGCTGGAGCACAACCAGTAACATCTCCGAAGGCGCGATCGTCCGTCAGCGACAGGAGCTCATCAACCTCCCTGACCTCTCGCGGATGCAGGTCAAGACTTCGGTCCACGAGACAGTTCAAGACCAGATCACTCCCGGCATGGCCGTAACCGTCAAAGTGGAAGCAGCGGGCAATAAGACCTTCCGCGGGACGGTGAAGTCTGTCGGAGTCTTGCCCGAACGGGGCAACTACTTCAATTCCGATATCAAGGTTTACACCACGATCGTCACGATTGACGAAGAGGTTGATCTGTTGAAACCCGGCATGACAGCTGTGGCGGACATTCACGTCGATCTGCTGAAGGACGTTGTCACTGTTCCTGTCCAGGCGATCGTGCAGATTGGCGATGAGTCGTGGTGTTATGTCAGCGCCGGCTCGAATGTGGAACGGCGTCCTGTGGACGTCGGGCAGTCGAATGACAAATTCGTCGAGATCAAAAGTGGTCTGACGGCCGGAGAGCAGATCGTGCTGAACACGGGTGCGATCATGGACGAATCGAGTGATTCCGCGAGTAAATCCTCGGAAGAGGGCGACGAAGAAGTACCAGATTCTGGCAAGTCGGCGTCTGCGAAAGACGGCAGTACGTAGTCGGAATCAAGGCGGGCAGCCTGGCCCACGCGAAAAGTACGCCGCTGCAGCAACCGTCTGGTGATCGCATGAAGCTCTGGAATGGCAATACTCTGAAGCTGGGCATCCGCAGTCTGATGATGCACAAACTGCGAAGCCTGCTGACGATGCTCGGCGTGATTCTGGGAGTGGGTTCGGTCATCGCGATGCTGGCGATCGGCGAGGGTTCCAAACGAGAAGCGCTGGATCAGCTGCGGCAACTGGGAGCCTCCAACATCATCATTCGCAGCGTGAAACCCGGCCAGAACGAGTCGGGCGAGAGTAGTTCAGGCAGCGGTCAGGGATCGGTCAGTGCGGTTCTGGAGTACGGATTGAAGTACAAGGATCTGGATCGGCTGCAGGCCACGTTACCGACCGTCGATCAGGCCGTGCCTATTTCGCTGGTTCGCAAAAACGCGATGTACCAAAGTCGCCGAGAGTCGAATGCTCGCATTCTGGGAACCACGTCCGATTATCTTTCTGTCAAGAATCTGGCCATTCGCCGCGGCCGGTTTCTGAGTGCGTCGGACGAGAACATGGGCGCCACCGTCGCGGTGCTCGGTGACGGCGCCGCCGAGAAACTCTTCAGTTTTGAAGACCCCGTGGGCAAGGTCATCCAGCTGGGAACAAATGCCTTTACGATCGTCGGAGTCCTGAACACTCAGGGCAGCGGCAGTGCCACGGCGGGAGCAATCGGCCAGCAGAATTTCAACAACGACATCTACGTCCCATTGGGGGCCATCCGAAAGCGGTTCGGTGACCTGCAGATGATTCTGCGTTCGGGAAGCCGTCAGTTCGAGCGGACTGAATTGAGCGGACTGAATTGAGCGAGATCACGCTGACGATCTCTGACGAAAACTACGTCAGCCAGACGGCAGCGATGGCGCGTCGACTGCTTGATATGGATCACAGCGAAAGTGACGACTACGAGATCCATGTGCCGCTGGAACTGCTCCGGCAGGCCGAACGCGAAAAAGAGATCTGGAATCTCGTGCTGGGGTCGATCGCGGGGATCTCGTTGCTCGTGGGCGGCATCGGAATTATGAACATCATGCTGGCCAATGTGACCGAACGAACTCGCGAGATCGGCATTCGACGTGCGCTGGGAGCTCGACGGTCAGATATTACTCTGCAGTTTCTGGTCGAGACGACCGTACTCTCGTCGACGGGCGGGCTGCTGGGTGTCGTCTTCGGAATCACGATCCCGTTGATCGTCGCCTCCCTGTCAGAAATCGAGTCGGTGTTCAGCGTGTGGTCAATCCTGATGGCCTTCAGCATTTCGGTCGGGATTGGCATCATCTTCGGAATCTATCCCGCTCGTCGTGCGGCGCTGATGGATCCGATCGAAGCCCTGCGGCATCAGTAACTGAATAATCCGAGTTAATCCGAGCGAGAGATGCACAAGCTTCTGCCACCGTTGTGTCTGCTGATGGCTCTGTCCACGGCCATCGCCGGATTCACGCTCGCGTCTCTGCCAAAGCCACAGCCAACTGTCGCGCTGCATGAAGCGACGCTCGGACAGGACGATCAGCATCGCGAAGTCCTCGAAAACAAGCTGCAGAAAGATCGCCGGCTTCGGACTTACCTCGTCGCCGGCTTGCTGACATGCACAGTGGTCTTCACGATCGCCGCCTTCCGGACGATGCGACCAACCCGTTGAGGCGTTCCCCACGAACGCCATCCCGCAGCCGTCGCGCTTCAAGTCCTGGCCGACTTTTCCCGATATAACGGTTATGCCGGTGTCGTCTTGCGCGGCAGACGCTGACGATGTGTCCGTCGGTGTTCATTGCAAACAGAGACTTCAGTTCACATCCTCATTTCAAACTCTTAGCAAAAATCGCAATTCGCTCCGCGACGAAGCCGTTGAAAATCGACGACCGCGACGAGGAACGGCAGGTCATGTTGCGCACGCGAGACATGACTTCACCGAATCCTCCCAGGCTGTTCTGGTGCCGAGCAACGTTGACCGTCATCGAAATTGTCCGGCAAAAACGCGACGACGCCATTTCATCGTGCGCTGTCTGACAGCCGTGCTACTTCTAAGCACGACGACTGGTTGCACCAATACCCATCTTCTGTCGTGGTCGCCGTTCTCGTGGAATTCCCGTGAGACGCACCGCTTCAACGCGGACGTCGAGAGCTACTCCATCATCGAGGAGAAGAAGTCCGGCACGCCCTGGGATTTGCCGCTTGGATTCTCGATTCAGCCTGATCCTCGTTCCCGGATGATTGCCGGATCGAGCACCGACGATCCCGAGTTGCCCGAGCCTGGCCCGCATCTCCACGCGTACGAGCTTCCGCCGCTGACTCCTCGTCCACACCGTTTTTCCGGAATCGGTGCCGATGAACTCAGCCTGCCCGAGCCCGCTGCCAGGGTTGAACAATCCGGGAGCGACGTCGTTCAAGTGGCGGCAGAACAAACGGCGACAGAAGAGGGCACGACCAGTGAAGCCGACCCTCCGGCAGATGGAGTCAGCAACACATCCATCGGCGGCCTGAAAATCCAACCGGTCCCAAAACAATACTGGGAAGCCGTTCCTCCAGCGTGCCTGACGCGAATGTTGGAATTCGAAAGTATCCGGATCGAGTACCGCCGCACGTATGGCAGCGAGGCTCCAGCTGCCCTCCGCGCAAGCTGACACTCGACGACATCGTCGAACGGGGTCAGATCAACGGCCGCGACTACCAGACTCAAAAAGAAAGCCTGTATCGCTCGGCGCTGGCGCTGACTCTCCAACGGTTCGACTATGAGACGAAGCTTTCCACAGGCGGAAACGGAGTCGGCGTCAACAATACTCACTCCCGGACGTCCGGCCTGGCGACCGATTCACTTGGCATTCCGTCGAGCGTGCAGGTCGACAAAATACTGTCCACCGGCGGCACACTGCTGACGCGTTTCGCCAACGATGTCGTGCTGACGTTCAACGGCCCGGAAGGATTTGCCGCCGACGTCAGTTCCGATCTTGTTTTCGAACTGACGCAAACGATTCTGCAGAGAGATGTGCTGCTGAATCCATTGGTTCAAGCCGAACGCGACGTCGTGTACGCCGCGCGCGACTATGCTCGCTTCCGCAAACAGTACTTTTTCAATCTGGCGAATCAGTACTACGACCTGCTCAGCACGTACCGTCGAATCGAGATCGACTCACAAAACTACTTTTCACTCGTGCGCAACTTCGAGCAGGCTCAGTCCGAAGTGCGATCCGGGATCCAGACGGCTCCGAATCAAGTGGCGGTCGACCAGTCTGAGCAAAGCATGCTCGGTGGACGTCGAGGCCTCATCACCTCGTGCAACGGCATCGAACGAAACTTCGACAGCCTCAAGCTGGACATTGGCCTGCCAACCGAGATGCCCGTCAACCTTGACCTCTCGGAACTTGAGCACCTGACACTCCGCGACCAGGCAGAAGTTGCCGGCGAGCGGGTTCGTCGCTGGCTCGGTCGCCTGGATCTGCGTCGCAACAGACAGCCGCTCGATCGGCGCGAGTTACTGAATGCGTCCGTGTTTCTCGCCGAACGAATTATTGAATGGCTGCAGCTGCAGAAGCTGGTGAACGAGGAAACTCAGGATCTCGCACCACTGGAAAACCTGGCGGCTCGGCTGCGCGTTGATCAGGCTCGACTGAACGGTGGCCTCGCCATGCGGGATTTGGAGAAAGCCCGCACCGTCATTCCGCCGACGCCGCCGATTCTGCTGCATCAGTGGACGATGAATGTCATCGATCAGAGGATCGTTCTGCTCGCGCGACAGATTCAGTTGGCCGAACAACTTCAGCTCGACCCCGCGCGGATGGACGCAATCACTCAGCAGATTCGCGATCATCAACAGCAGGTGGATCGTCTACACGACCGGCTCGGCGAAGTATTACGCGAAGCGCAGGAGGCGGGCCAGGTTCTGACACTCACGCAATCGATTCAGGAGTTACGACAGGCTGCCGAAGCTCTGCTCGTGAAGATCAACGAGGCAGTCGAGTCAACGGACGAGTTCATCGTCGTGAATGCGCCGCAGGCGGACGAGAACGCCGCACTCCAGCAGACGGTCGCGAGCGCCGATCAGTTGCTGAGCACAGGCCGCGCGCTGCTGGAGTCCGCCGGGCTGGGACTTGTGCCGGTTGAAATCAGCATGGACGAGGCGCTGGCAACTGCCCTGGTTCAGCGGCTGGATTTGATGAACGAACGAGGATTCCTCGCGGACGATTGGCGAAACGTCAAACTGGCCGGAGACGACCTGCGTTCGGTATTAAACCTCGGAGCCAGTCAGTCGATCCGCACGCGCGACAATCGACCGTTCGAATTCGATCTAAAGAACAGCACGACGAATCTCAACCTGCAGCTCGATCTGCCGTTCAACCGAATGGCACAACGGAACGCGTTCCGACGAACACTGATCGACTTTCAGGCGGGCAAACGACAACTGACGGAATTCGAAGACCGCACGATCAAATTCAACATTCGCAACGAGCTGCGTGATCTGGAACTGGCGCGCGTGCAGTATCCCATCAGCGTGGCTCAGGCCGCACTGGCCGTCGAGCAGGTCACAAGTATCCGACTGTCACTGTCGCTGGGAATTCCGAACGTTCGAATTCCCGACCTGCTGGATGCTCTGGACGATTCCCGCAACGCCTTGATCAGCGTGGCCAATTCGCGCATCGGCTACATCGTCCAGCGATCCCGCTTCGCGCTCGATCTGGAGCAGATGCAACTGGACGATGTCGGATTCTGGCCGGAGATCTACGACAAGGACTACCAGCCGCGTCCTCAACTGAACTATCCAGACGGCGCCGGCATGACGTACGGCGAAGTCCCCGAGTTCCTGAAAGTCTCAGACAGCATCCGCCGCATGCACGGCCACAGTTTGCCAGGTCGGTCATTCTCGCCAGCACCGATGATCGACGAGACTCTCATTCCGAACGCCGAGCCAATTTCAATCCCGGCTGCCACCGACACCGACACCGACACCGACACCGACACCGACACCGACACCGCTACCGACTCTGCAACCGTGCAGCCAGCCCACTTCCGGCCTCACGGACCGTTCGTCTCCAAACGGGGCATTCAGGACACCGCGTCTGCATCCACGATTGATGCCGCGAAGACCTCACCGGCAAAGCCGGCAATCCGCGACGGCTGGCACGCGACGAAATCGAACTGAATCGCTGATCCAGCGGACAGCCATGTGGTTACCCCTGCTCCAACTGCGCGCGGTGGCCTATTGACATTCAAAGAGGACTTCGTACCTTCTTCCCTAGATTATCTACACAAGAGAAACTGGCTGGCAGTATGTGGCTCGATTGGTTCCAGGAAATGGGCACGCGAGTGGCGAATGTTTTTCGTCGGTCGGAGCTCGAATCTGAAGTGGACGAAGAACTGCGGTTCCACCTGGAAATGCAGATTGAGCAGTACGTTAAGTCCGGGATGTCTGAAAAGGACGCTCGACGAGTGGCTCTGGTCGAGTTTGGTGGCGTTGATAAAACCGTTGAGGATTGCCGTGACGTTTTGGGGCTGCGATTGATGCACGACTTCATTCAGGATTTTCGTTACGCCGTCCGGGTTCTGGTTCGCAGCCCGGGATTCACGATCGTGGCTGTCCTCACTCTGGCCCTGGCCCTGGGCATTGGCGCCAACACCGCCGTCTTCAGCGTGGTAAACGCGCTGCTGCTGCAACCGTTGCCTTTTGAAAATTCCGATCGAATTGTGATGATCTGGGAAGAGAACCCAGAGCATGGCGAGGAGCAGGAGCAGGTGGCCTGGGCAGACCTGCAGGAATGGCAGCAGGAGACTACATCGTTCGAGTCAATCGGCTACGTCGTCAATCGCATGTCAACCAGCCGTAACTTTCTGATGAAAACGGACGACGACGTTTCACGCATCCGGGCACGCCATGTGTCCTCCAGCCTGTTCGACGTGCTGGGCGTTCCGCCTCTCATCGGCCAAACACTGTCGAGCGACGATGACGAACCGGGCGGGTTGCATCGCGCTGTGCTCAGTCATCGAATGTGGACGCAGGTCTTCGGATCAGATCCGGAAATCATCGGCCAGAAGCTCGATCTGGGAAAAGCGAAGCCGTTCGAGGTCATCGGCGTGATGCCGGCGTCGTTTCGATTTCCACAAGCGGCAGACGCCTGGCTATCGGTAGCGGGGCTTCATAACGAACGTTGGCTTACGTCAATTATGCAGAGTCACGGCCATCATTCGCTGTGGGTGACCGGACGCTTGAAGGCAGGAGTGACTCCGTCACAGGCCCAGGCGGAGCTGGACGTTCTCCAGAAGCAGATTTCGGAATCTCCAGAGAATCAGGACACTCAGCGTCTGTCATCGGGCGTGACGGTTTCCCCGTTGCTGGATCAGGTCAATGGTTCGGGTACTCGATCGGCGTTGCTGCTACTTTTGGGGGCGGTCGGGTTTGTCCTGCTAATTGCCTGCGCGAATGTTGCCAACCTGCTGCTGGCTCGCGCGATTTCGCGACGACGTGAGATGGCAATTCGTGCGGCACTTGGAGCGGGTCGCCTTCGAGTCATTCGGCAACTGTTGACGGAAAGCCTGCTGCTATCGCTGCTGGGGGCCGCCGCCGCTGTCGTGCTCGCGGTCTGGGGCATCGACCTGCTGGAAATGATTCGTCTGGATTCGACGTATCTCGGAGTCAAAGAATTCCGGTTCGACAGAATCGGCGACGTGCAGATTGATCGAGGCGTTCTGGGATTCACAATTCTCGTTTCTGTCGTTACGGGCGTTCTGTTTGGACTCATTCCGGCCGTGCAGGCTTCTCGACTCGACATCAACAGCACACTGAAAGAAGACAGTCGATCCGGTACGCCCGCCAAAGCAGCTCGGCTGTTTCGTAACTCGCTGCTGATCTCCGAAGTGTCGCTCGCACTGGTTCTTCTGGCGGGAGCCGGGCTGGCTCTGCGTGGCTTCTCGAAAATGCTCGCGATCGATCCGGGAATGGACCCCCAGCAAGTGTTAAGGGCTGAACTTGATCTCGACATGGCGGAGCAGGTTTACGGGATGAAAATCGAACAGGCCTTTGACGAAGTCATTCATCGAGTATCTGCTTTGCCGGGTGTGACCGCCGTTTCCGGAATCGGCGAAATTCCCGTCGTCAAAAGCGGCTGGCAGGACACGTTCAGGATCGATGGACCAGAACACGAAGGCCTCGACAATTCTGAATTGCCGTACGCCGACCTGCGGCTGATGAGTCCCGGCGTGTTCGAGTCACTCGGTATTCCGTTGTTGTCCGGTCGGGATTTCGCAGAAACAGACACGAGGGAAAATCCCGGCGTTGCCATCATCAATCAGGCGCTCGCGGAAAAGTTCTTTCCGAGTCAGGATCCCGTGGGACGGCACATCCTCTTTCGAGGTTTCCCTGACCCTAAGTTCGAAAGCGAAATCGTGGGAGTCGCCGGCAACGTCCGGAATTACAGCAGCGACGGAAATGACCAGCACGAACTCTACTACCCGTTCGCTCAGAAGTTTCTGGCAGGCTCCGAAGTTGGCCCGGTGATACTCATTCGCGTTCAAGGCGACACTGACGAAATGGTCCCGGCGATTCGTAACGCTCTGGACGGCCCGGATCCACGGCAGCAGGTGCTGATCCGATTTCGAAATGTCCAGGACGTGCTGGACAATTCGGCCTCGCAACAACGATTTCAGGCAATCCTGCTGGGAGTGTTTTCCGGCATCGCCCTGTTGCTGGCCGTCGTCGGCGTTTACGGAGTGATGTCGTACTCGACGTCGCAACGAATTCAGGAGGTCGGCATCCGGTTGGCGCTCGGAGCACAACCGCAGCAGATTCTGCGAACCATCGTTGGAGAGGGCGTCATTCTGTCTTCGATCGGGATTGCCATCGGAGTCGCTGTTTCGGTCGGACTCGGTCACCTGTTGAGCACCTTGTTCTTCGGCCTTGAGTCGACTGACGCGGCAACTCTGGCAACCGTCGCGGTGATCCTGTTGTTCGTCAGCACGCTGGCCAGTTTGATCCCCGCCTGGCGGGCAATGCGAGTTGACCCGTTGACTGCACTGCGGCACGAATAAACGGCTTTGGATTGTGACGAACATACGTTCCCTATTGTGGCTCCGCACTCCGTGCGGAAAAGCCCCGACCGGGCTGACGCCGTTAAGGATTCTCAGTTCCAGTCTTTGCCACCAGCTTTAGCTGGTGGATCCGTGGTGTATTGTGGTCAAACAGCCGGCTTTAGCCGGACTTCACTTGTGGCTTCAGTCAGTTGACTAACTCCGCGCCGGAAAGTCCGGCTGAAGCCGGCTCACCAGATTGTCCATTGCTCAGACACCACCAGCTAAAGCCGGTGGCAAATACAAGGAGAATCAGGCGGTGAAAATCGTTAACGGCGTGGCCTCGGTCGGGCTGATGCGACGGAGTCGCGGGCCACAGAAAACGGAAACTTGCCCAAAAGTTAAGAATCTAATGACTGGCCGGATCGATTTACGAAACTCTCCTTGATTGTCTAGGGGAGCGGTCGTAGCATGGAATTCACCGAGAAAATTAGCAGCCGTTGCCTTCGCGACGGTCACGAATAAATGGAGAGACTGATGACGGCGAAAGAGCGGTTGGAATTGCTGCAAGGAACGCTCGACATGCTGATTCTTAAATCGATCAGCCATGCTCCGATGCACGGATTCGGCATCTCAGTACGGATCCGGCAGATGTCTCAGGAAGCTCTGAAGGTCGAGCAGGGTTCGCTCTACCCGGCCTTGTACCGCCTTGAGAACCGAGGATGGATCAAGTCTGAATGGGGCGTGTCGGACAACAACCGCCGAGCCAAATTCTACGAACTAACAAACGTCGGACAGAAACAGCTCGGTGTTGAAACCGCAAACTGGGAGCGTCTTTCGTCGGCCATCAACCTCGTCCTGGCAACTGGGTAACGGTGCTGCGTTTCATAATTCAGGCAGTTATTCAAAAGGAAAAGAATGCAGAGGTCGCGGAGTTTCCACAGAGAGGTGGGAGAGTCAAACGACTCTCCATGGTCTCTGCGTTTTCAGCCTCTGTGAACTCTGCGTTCTAATTTTCATGAGAAGAGAAAGAGCAGTTTGCTCGTTTTGAAAGTGAATTTTCGTGGACGTTGTTCGCAAGAAACCGAAAACCGGAAAATGGTTGCGATGGGTACTTCTGCTCTTTGTGATCGGCGGTGGAATTGCGGCAACGACTTCCGGGCTTTCGAATCTGAAGCCAGCACTACCGGAGTTCGACCGGGCTCCCGTCATCTTTGACACGGTGCAGCGTGGCACGCTGATTCGGCAGGTGCGTGGTTCCGGGACGCTGGTTCCGGTCGACATTACCTGGGTCACGACGGAAGTCAGTGGTCAGGTCACCGAAGTTCTCGTAGAAGCCGGGGTCAAGGTCACGACGGAAACGATCATCCTCAAACTGCACGACCCTCAGATGGACCGCGCAGTCCGTGAAGCAGAGCGTTCAAAGACTCTCGCAGAGGCTGATGTTGAGCGGTTCAAGATTTCTCAGAAGTCGACACAGCTTGACTTGAAAGTCGCAACGGCGACGGCGCGTGCCAACTTTGAAGAAGCTCGCCTTCAATCCGAACTGCACAGCCGACTTTCGCTGCGAGGGCTGATTTCTCCTCGTCAGGCCCGTCAGTCGCGAGACAAAGCTGACCGCAGTCGCATGCTGATGGAAGTTCAGATCGAGCGTGTTGTAAACAGCAAGAAAACTCAGGAGCTGCAGTACAAAGAGAAACTCGCCTGGGTTGCCCGTGCCGAAGATCGACTGAAGGAACGCCGTGAACAGGAAGCAGCACTGATTGTGAAGGCCGATGTCAGCGGAACGTTGCAACAGCTTGGTGGTCTGAACGGGGCTGGTTTGGAAGTTGGCCAGCGAGTCGGACTCGGCAGCGTCGTGGCAAAGATTACGAACCCGACTCGACTGATGGCGGTCCTTCAGATTTCACAGATTCAGGCGAGAGATGTCCTGGTGGGGCAACTGGTCAAGATTGACACACAAAACGGAATTATCGACGGCCGCATCAGCCGAATTGATCCGGCCGTGCTGAATGATCGACTGACGGTCGATGTCGAACTGACCGGAGAACTCCCTCGCGGTGCACGTCCGGATCTGGCAGTTGAAGGTCTGATCGAAGTCACTCGACTGGAAGACGTGCTGAGCGTTCGAAAGCCACTTTACAGCCGAGAGAATGTCACGGTCGAAGTCTTCCGCCTGGACAGCGACGGCGAAACAGTTTCGCGCGTTGCGGCAGAATTCGGCAACAGTTCGGTACACACGATCGAGGTCATTACTGGATTGCGGGAAGGCGATCAGATTGTCGTTTCGGATACGACGCGGTGGAAATCGTACGATCGAGTCAAACTGAAATAATGCAGCAAACTTCGTGGAGACAACGATGCAACCGACGGAAGAAGCACTGATCTCGATGCGGAAGCTGGGCAAAGTATTCCTGACGGAAGAAGTCGAGACACACGCTCTGTATGAAGTAGACATGGAGCTGCAACGCGGAGAATTTCTCTCCATCGGTGGCCCATCCGGATGCGGCAAATCAACGCTGCTGTCGATCATGGGGCTGCTGGATTCAGCGACCGAAGGCGAGTACGTCCTCAAGGGGCAGGAAGTCGGCGAGCTTTCCGTCCGAGAACGAAGCCGTTTACGAAACCGCGAGATCGGCTTCATCTTTCAGGCGTTCAATCTGATCGGCGACCTGACCGTCCGCGAGAACGTCGAGTTACCGCTAACGTACCGCGGGATGCCAGCGACCGATCGAAGTCAGCGAGTTGAAGAGGCTCTCGAAAAGGTGGGCATGTCCCATCGCATGGGCCACTACTCGTCGCAGCTTTCCGGCGGTCAGCAGCAACGAGTCGCCGTCGCACGAGCACTCGCCGGCAGCCCGGCGATTCTTCTGGCGGATGAACCAACGGGTAATCTCGATTCGAAGAACGGCATGGCCGTGATGGACCTGCTGCACGAACTCCACGGCGAAGGAGCCACGATCTGCATGGTGACTCACGATCCGCGCTTCGCGAGTTTCGCAGACCGAACCGTCCACCTCTTCGACGGGAAAGTCGTTTCTGCAGAAGAAGCAGAGCAACTCTCCAAGGCAGATGAACCAGTGCCCGCCGCCGCTGAGTAATTGTGTCGTCAATTTCAGGCTGCGAGAAAACGAACCACGAACGGACACGAATAAACACGAATATTTGTTCTGAATTTATTCGTGTAAATTAGTGTCCATTCGTGGTTCTAACTTAACAAGCATTTCCTCAAATACTGTTTTATGAGCTGGTTGCGAAAAACCGTTGCACGATTCACTGGCTCGGAGAGTGACCAGTTCGAAGATCACCTTGACGACGAGCTGCGGTTTCACGTCGACCGGCAAACGGAAGCGAACATCAAGTGCGGGATGGACCGCGCGACGGCTCGCCGCGAGGCGTTGCGACAGTTCGGCGGAGTCGAGCAGGTTCGCGAAGAGGTACGCGACGCTTCACGCATCGTCTGGTTAAGCGACCTGTTTTGCGACACAAAGTTCTCGCTTCGAATGCTCAGTCGATCGGCAGCGTTTGCTGCGACGGCTGTCGTTGTACTCGGCCTGGCGATTGGCCTCTCGACGACCATCTTCAGCTTCGTTCGAGCCATTCTGATCGAGCCGCTGCCGTTTGCGAATTCCGACCGGCTGGTTGTCATTCGGACGCTGAATCCAACTCGTGAACTGCCACTTGTTGGCGCGTCGTGGCCGGACATCGTCGACTGGAAGAAGTCAGCGAAGTCGTTTTCAGACATGGCCGCTTTCAAAACCGGAGACATGGACCTCTTCGACGGAAAGTCGACTCAGCGAATTCGTGGTCTGTTTGTCACGCGAAACTTTTTCGAGCTTCTCGAAATTCCATTCGCCCTCGGGCGCACGTTTACGGAATCCGAAGAGAAAGATTCCGTCAACTCGCTGATCTTCAGTGGTGATCTGTGGGCAAGTCGCTATCAGCGAAAGCCGGACATCGTTGGCGACTCGGTCGATGTTTATTCATGGATTATCCGACCGAAACACGGCTTGTCGACGTGGCAGGTCGTCGGAATCGCCGGCCAGGAGATGCCGTTTCTTCCGGCCGCTGCTGACGCGTTGGGAGATCGATTTGGGATCAACGATCAGGTTCAATTCTGGCGGCCGATCGGTCTCTATGAAGAGGCCGATCGCAACGGCCGCTACGACTATACCGCAATCGCCAGGTTGAAAACTGGTGTGAGTATCGAGCAGGCTCGTACAGAAATGGCGACGCTGTCGGCGAATCTGGCTGACGAGTATCCGGAGACAAATGACAATTGGTCTGCGCAGGTCACGCTGCTTGATGATCTGGTCACGTCGGATATTCGACCGGCATTGCAATTGCTGAGCGGAGCGGTCGGGTTCCTGTTGCTCATTGCGTGCGCGAATGTCGCGAGTTTGCTCATTGTGCGCGGCATCGCTCGGCAGCAGGAGTTTGCCGTACGCATCGCCGTTGGAGCCGGACGCTGGCGCTTGATGCGACAACTCGTCACCGAAAGCGTGCTGCTTTGTCTGGCCGGCGGCGTGCTGGGCGTGCTGCTGTCTGTCTGGTGTGTGGACGTCGTGCGGCAACTTGTGCCCACCGACGTACCGCGACTTCGCGAAGTCTCCATTGATGCCGGTGTGCTGGCATTCTCGCTGGGGCATTCTCGCTGGGGCTTTCGCTGCTGACAGGTTTGCTGGTCGGGATACTTCCTTCGTTACTGGCCTTCCGCACGGACGTGAATGACACGCTGAAGTCCGGCGGTCGAGGTTCTTCCGCGGCACGTTCGCGAAAACGCTGGATGGGCGTGCTGGTCGCTGGCGAGGTCGCTGTATGCCTGGTTCTGCTGACCGGTTCGGCATTACTCGTTCAGAGCTTCGCGGCGATCACACGGGTTGATCCTGGATTTCGGCCAGACAACCTGATCACGATGACCGTGTCGCTTCCGCAGGGAAAGTACGAATGGAATCACAACTCGGAATTCTGTGTCGAACTCACATCGAAGTTGCGACAGGTTCCAGGCGTGACCGCGGCATCAGCCGTCCGCGGAGTTCCGACTCGCGAAACGAACTTTGACGTTCATGTGTTCGTTGAGGGTGCTCCGGAAGTGCCTCGTAACGAACGACCGTTCGCCCGCCTTCGCATTGTCGAGCCCGAATTCTTCGAACTGATGGAAGTCCCTCTGCTGGAGGGGCGGTTGTTCGAGCCGCCGGATTCAATTGGCGAAGTCGGACACGCCTCGAGAGTTATCTGCAACCAGACGTTCGCACAACGGCACTGGCCCGGAGAATCAGCGATCGGCAAGCGGTGCTGCGTCGTAGAGGCCGACTATAAGAAAATGGAAATCGTGGGCGTCGTCGGCGATGTCAGGTTCAGTGGACTTGCCGAAGATTCCTGGCCCGAGCTTTACTATCCCGAAGCCTTGTTTCCTCAGTCAGAATTCACGTTGCTTGTTCGCACGGAAGTTCCGCCTGAGCAACTGATGGCCGCCGTCGAAACGCTCGTCCGCGAAGCCGAACCCGACGTCGTCATTACGGACACCGAGTCGATGGACACGGTCCTTTCGAAGTCGCTGTCGAAGGAACGCTTTCTGGTGTTGCTGCTTTCAGCGTTTTCCCTGGGTGCGTTTCTGCTGTCGGTCACGGGGCACTACGGAGTGGTCGCTTACGCGGTTTCTCAAAGACGACAGGAGATCGGTATCCGCATGGCCCTGGGCGCGACCGTGCCCTCGATCGTTCGGATGATCGTGTCGGAGGGCCTGCTGATTTCTGGAGTGGGTCTGGCGGTCGGTCTTTGCCTGAGCCTCGCGCTCTCGCAGTTTCTGCAAAGCCAACTGTTCGGGATCAGCGCGGCCGATCCGTTGACACTGACAGCCGCCGCCTGCGTACTGCTGCTGGCAACCAGCCTGGCGAGTCTCATTCCGTCCATTCGCGGAGCCAGGATCAGCCCCGCGACAGCACTTCGCTCAAGCTGACGCCTCGCGACGGCCGCTACGAGGAGACATATTGACCCCTTGACCGTCTAGGGGTAGAAACCGCGTCCCATCACGAATCACACCCCCTCGACACGTCTTCTCACTTCCCCGTTGCACGCAACGAAATTGAACCACTAATAAGCACTGATAAACACAAATAGACAGCAATCTAAGAGCAACATTCGTGTGGATTCGTGGTTCAGTCGTCGCTCGCTTACGGTGAATAGTTTCTCGCGGCACCGAAGCCTTCATGCCCGACTTCTTACGATTTCCATTTCCATTTCGATTCGCAACTGGCGTGGTCTGGCGTTTCGCTGGTCCTTGTCTGGCGATCGTTTTGCTCACTCAGTCGAGCGGTTGTTCGCGCAGCCAGTACCGGGCACAGGCCGACGAGGATGCTCTGGCGATCCTCGATGAAAAGACGCAGGAACCGGGCTGGACTCCGCCGCTCAGTTATTCGATCGAGCCGTCCCCTCAGTCACGACTGTTTGACCCATCGCCGATCGAGGACCCCATCCTTCCCGATCCGCGACCGCGGCTGCACATCTACGAAATCCCCGACAACATCGACCGCCGTTCTGACGCGCCAACTGAAACGTTGCCCCCTGCGGAAACAGCAGCGAGTGCCTCGGTTCGTCACGCAAGCCACTCGTCCGGTAAGTTCGCGGCTGGTAAGTCATCGGCCGGTCGGATCCTGCTGGCGCGGTATGCCGCACAGAATGAACTCGGAGCTGGATCAGAAGCATTCGAAATCGACCCGGTGACGATTCCTCCATCCGCCTGGGAATCAATTCCTCGCGAGTGTCGCGCGCGGATGTTCGAGTTCGAAAGCGTGCTGGCCGAATACGAAAGCTCGTACGGACAGCGACCATCCTCGGCGGAATTCGATAATGCTCCGCGGTTGAACCTGACGGACATCGTCGTGCTTGCGCTGCTCAACAGCCGGGAATACCAAACGCAGAAGGAATTGCTTTACCGGGTGGCATTGCGGTTGTCACTTCAGCGGTTCGACTACGACCTGAAGTTCTCGCCGATCAACAATGGAACCGGCGCAGCGTTTACGAGTCGCAACTCTTCGGGCAGCTCATTCAATCGTCTGACTGTTCCGACGGACGTTCAAGCGGACGCGTTGCTTAACACGGGGACCACGCTGGTCACCCGCTTTGCTAACAGTGTGTTGCTTACCTTCGATGGCCCGGACGGATTTGCGACCGACATCGGCAGCGAGCTTCTATTCGAGGTCACACATTCCGTATTCCAGAACGACGTCCGCTTCGAACGGCTGACGCAGGCTGAACGCAACGTCGTCTACGCCGCACGAGATTTTGCTCGCTTCCGGAAAACGTTCTACCTGCAACTCGCCACGCAGTATTACAACCTGCTGCGAACGTACCGGCAGGTCGAAATCGACTCGCAGAATTACATCAGTCTGGTTCGAGTTTACAGCCAGCGGGACATTGAACTGCGCGAAGGTGAAATCGCTCGCGTGCAGATCGATCAAGTCGAACAGAACGCTCTCTCCGGTCGAAGCTCGCTGATTGGAACGTGCAACAGTCTTGAGAACTCGCTGGACCAACTGAAAAGCAGACTCGGGTTACCGATCGAAACGCCGATCAACATCGACCTCGCAGAACTCTTCGGAATCACCGGCCGTGACGAAGTCGCCGTCTCGCTGGAACTGGTCCGTCGAGTCCGGTCGCGACTACTGGCCGAATCAACGCGTAAAGAATCCAGCGAAGCCAACATCCTGAGCCAGGCCGAAGAACTTGTCGCGAGAATTCAGGACGCGCTTGAGATTCAGCGCAAAGCCGAGGAACTTGTTCGAGCCTCAACGCGTGCATCCGCGGCACCGTCAGACGAGAACCACTTCACGAGCACCGCTTCGAAAGAGGCGATCGCCCAGCGAGAACAGCGTCTGAACGTACTTCGAGCAAGACTTCGCGTCGCGCAATTTCGGCTGACCGCGGACGACAGTTGGAAGCGCTTTACAGAAAGCAGAAACGAGGAAGACATCACGCCGATTCGCGTGCCGGCCCTGGCCGTCGAGTTCGCACGGGCCGTGCAGGAACTGCTTCTCGAAGAAGAAACCTGGGCACAGGAGCTGGGCGGTTCGGAGGACCAGATTCAATCGATTAAGAATGGTCGGGCCGAACTTGAGCAGAAGCTTCTGACGTTCGAAAACCTAGTCGACGAAGTCCTCTCCGAAGTCATGACCGAGCGACTGGACGAAGTTCAAACAGCCGCTCGACAACTGGCCGACGCTGCGGCCGACACCGCACGACAGGTGCGAGCGTTGACGGACAGTCTTGCTCGCGACACCGGTACGGATCCGGAAGAACTCACCGCCTCACTGACGGCGCAGCTTCTGATCAGTAGCCAGGAATTGCTGGACGGGTCCGGGTCCGGGCTGACTCGAATTCGCGCGGGCATGGACGATGCTTCCCTGGCCGCGCTGGCAGCACGACTCGATTTAATGAACGCCCGCGGTGACCTGGCTGACGAATGGCGAGGCATCAAGCTGGCCGGTGACGATCTGAAGTCGATCCTCAACCTGCAGGCTCGACAGCGGCTGCGCACGGACAACGATTCGAACAAAGCATCGAACTTCGACTTCGACGAAACCCGCACGGAGCTGTCAGTCACACTCGATACGCCGCTGAACCGACGAGCCCAGCGAAACCGTTTCCGCGAACAACTCTTGAATTACCAACTCAGCCGCCGAGCCGTGATGTCGCTGGAAGACTCGATCAAGCAGAACATTCGCAGTGACCTGCGAGCGTTAACGCTCGCAGAAGAGCAGTACCTGCTGGGGATCGCCAGCGCCGCTCTGGCTTACGAACGTGTCATCAGCACCGAGCTTCAACTGCGTCTGGGCGTGGCGAATGTCAAAGCGCGAGACTTCCTGGAAGCTCAAACCGCCTACTCAAATTCGCTGTCGACCGTGGCCAGTCGCCACATCGGCCACATCCTCAGCCGCATCCGCCTGTTCGTTGATCTTGAGCAACTTGAGGTTGACGACATCGGCAACTGGCCGGCTCTTCACGATGAATCAACCCCACCCGACACCGCCGTCCCAACCGACTCAACTTACGAGTACGGCGATTTGCCGCCGAACGTGGAATACTCCGAAGAGTTGCTCGACCGCTTGAGACAGCGCTGGGCACCAGCACCGTAGGGTGCGTCTCGACGGACCATTTATTGATTATTGAGAGCAGGGTAGCACAGCCAGAATGACGGTGTCACTCAGCGACAAGATGCTTCACCATGCGGGCTCGAGTCAGGAACCGTATGTCCGATCTCGAACTGCACACTGACGAAGAGGCATCTTGTGCCTCCGGCACCCGGCCGTCGCGGGAAGTTCAAGGAACTAGATTTCGTTGCTGTTCGATTTCGAAACAGAAGTGTCGATCCAACGGATGTCGCCGATTTCAGAGTATTTTTGGGCGATGGAAACGCAGTGTCGTTTGACGTTGTGATTTAGCAGACATTGCCTCTTCAAGGAGAGGTCTGCGTCCCTATAGACCAAGTTGCACTGGTAAGCCGAATGTCGTCCAGCACAGAGCTGGATCGCTACAGCATTCGACATCGAGATCACGATTTCAGAATCTGGTCGATGAATGGTAATTTGTCTGGTTAGGGTATCGATGGCTACAACCTGACCGTTCCTCATTCAAATTATGCTGTCAAAGGTCGACGTGCTGTCTGCGAATGAGCTGGCTTTAACGTCGAGTTGGTTCAGGATTGTCAGATATACATTCGACAGCGGAGTCTTTTCGTCGGACTTGATCAACTGGCCGTGTTGCAGGCCGAGCGTGTCGCCGCCAGCGAGCATCAGCGGGTAATTGGCGTTGCGGTGGGTCTGACTGTTGCTGCTTCCGTAGAGGACGATCGTATGGTCAAGCAACGTCCCGTCGCCTTCCTCGGTCGACTTCAGACGCGTCAGAAAGCGAGCCATCTGGTCGGCCAGGAGCTGGTGCCACTTGCCGAGATCTTCTCCGCCTTTTCCTTTCGCTCCGCCGTGAGCCAGACCGTGCATATTCTTGCCCAGGCCGAGCAACTGAGGGAACTTGCCGGCGATCGACGTCGCGCCGTTCATATTTCCGAGCTGGTAGGTGGCGACTCGTGTTGAGTCAGTCTGAAACGCCAGGAACATCAGATCGTACATCGTCTGAATCAGTTCCTGCGGTGTTGAATCGTCAGCGTCCAGGCTGAGTCCCACTTCGTCGACGCGCGGCTTTGGGATTTCGAGCCACTGCTTTGAACGCTCGACGCCTTTTTCTATCTGGCGAACAGAAGCCAAGTACTCGTCGAACTTCTTCTGATCGTACTTGCCGAGTTTGCGACGCACCGATCGCGAATGTTCGAGCACTCGATCGAGCATGCTGCCTGTTCGCTGAAGACTTGATCGTTGCGAATCGACAGAGTCTGACGTCACACCAAAGAACCGATCGAAGACAACCCGAGGCTTGTTCTGAGCAGGAATCGGTTGCCCATTGCGATTGTAAGAAAGTGTGCTGGAGCGAGTCGGTTCTCCGACGCCGCCGTCGGTTGACATGACCAGCGACGAGTATCGCGTTTGGTCTGCCTGATGCCCGGCGATGATCTGGTCGAGCGACATCGAATTTTTCATCCGACTGCCGGTCAGCTCTGAGCCGGTCAACCAGATGTCTGCGGTATCGTGGCCGCCCATCGATCGTCCGTTCGGATGCGACATCCCCTCGATCATCGTCAAGTCGTTCCGCAGCGGCTCCATCGATCGGTGAATCTCGCCGAACGCGAAGTCGCGGCCTTCGCCGGTCGGCGTCCAGTTCCACTTGGCAAATTCGGAGTCCACATTCTGAAAGACGCTGCCGTACGGAAAGTACGCCGCGCAGAATCGCTTCGGCCGCTCCGTCTGGCTCTTCTCGGAGCCCATACAATTGAGCATGGGCAAGGCCAATGAAACTCCCACTCCCTGGAGGAGCGTTCTACGATCAAGTTGCCATGACTTCATGGTTCTGTCTTTCTAAAACTTTTAATCGCAGAGGACGGAGAGGAAAACAAAACGCAGAGGATAATCGAGAACGCCGCTCAGATCGTCACTGTTCGGCGTGTGGTTGTCAGGTTGCTCTCCGCGACCTCTGCGTACTTCACTTTCCGTCCTCTGCGATTTAATTTTCGAGAAACACTTCGCTTCCAAATGTTTACTTCGAGCCGAACGTCTCGCTCGCCACGATTAACTGAATCAGTTTCTGAAGTTTGTAGCCATTCTCAATAAAATCTGCCGTCAAGTTGTCGACGGTTGTGTAGTCACTTAGGAATAGTCCTGAAATAAGTTCCTTGTTTGACCGGAAGCCGAAGGCGCCCGCGTTTCAGACGCTGGCACGCATTCAAAACACCATCGCCTGCGGCTTCGGGTCAAACAAGGCAACGGAAATCGGGAAGTTATTTCGGGACTGATCCTTAACTCCAGCGATCTGCCCAGCGAGTAAGCCAGCATTCGGCTCACCAGTGTCCGGGCGAACTGATCGTTTTTCTCCGTCAGCAGATGACTTTTCAAATCGTCGAGGCCGTCGACTTCGTGGCCTCCGGGTAACGTCGCTTTGGCGTCGACATCGAACTCCAGCATTCTCTTGCCGGACTTTCGTTGGATTTTGTCCCGCAACAGGCCGACGGCATCGAATTCTTCCAGTGCGATCCCCCAGGGATCAATGCCTCGGTGGCAGCGTGCACAGGCTTCGTTTTCTCGATGCTCTTTCAATTGTTCTTTCAATGGCAGACTGGCGACGTCGCGATTCTGCTGGTCGAGGTTCGGAACGTTGGGCGGCGGTGGGGCCGGAGGGTCGTCAAGCAAACGCTTGCGAATCCAGACTCCTCGCAGAATGGCGTGCGAGTCCTCGCCTGTTGAGTTTGCGAGTAGCACTGATGCCTGAGCCAGCAGACCTCCGCGTTGCTGCTCTTCGGTCAGGGTGACCCGTTCGAACTCGATGCCTCGGGGGCCGTCGAGGCCGTAGTGGTTGGCCATTGGCTGATTCAGCATCGCAAAGTCTGAATCCAGAAATGCCAACGCGCTGCTGTTGCTTCTTAAGACTTCGTTGAAGAACTCCTGCGTCTCCTGCCGCATGTGAGGCTTCAGTTCGTTGCGAAATGACGGGTAGTATTCCGGGTTAACGGCGATGCGGTTCATGCCGCCGAGATCCAGCCACTGATCGCTGAACTGTTCGACAAAATTCCTCGACCGCGGGTCAGCAAGCAGTCGATCAACTTCCGCCGCAAGCTTCTGCGGTTTGCGGAGTTGCCCGGTATCGGCGAGCGCAGACAGTTGCTCGTCGGGCATCGAACTCCAGAGAAAGTAGGAGAGCCGAGAGGCGAGTTCGTGGTCAGTCAGGTCTCGACTTTTCCCGGACGAAGGTTCGACCAGATAGAGAAAGTCGGGAGAGACCAGCACCATCGCCAGCGTTTCTCGCATGGCTTCTTCAAACGTACCAAACGTCGGTCGCACTTCCTGAAAGTAAGCGACCATCATGTCGAGTTCCTGGTCCGCCACCGGGCGTCGGAATGCTCGCCGCATGAATCGGCCAAGAACTTCGCGGGCGTAGGCGACAGGGTCGCTCTCTGCGAGGTCGCTCGCAAACAAAATCCGACTGTGGTGCGCCGGCGGCCAGTTCTCGAAGACCGGAGCTTTAAAGCTGACGGAGTCAATTTCGATTTTCGGGAAGTTCGGATCAAGCGGGTAGACCGTGCGAGTCTTTGGCTTCTTTCGCGTTGCCTTCTTCGCTTTCTTTTTGTCGGCTCTGCTGGCTGCAGGTTCTGAGGCTTCGACTTCAGGTTCCTCGATCACTTCCTGGCGAGGTTTCGGAGCCGGCTTTCCGTCGCTGTAGGCATTGCTTAACCAGATCAGGAGTCCGGGATACTTGCTTTGCGTTCGGCTTTGCATCGGAAACGTTTCGAGACGGCCGCGGAATTCGTAGTCCTGAAACTCCTCGCTAGTGACTTCCAGAATGCCGACTTCTTCTGACGGTGATTGAGTGTCCGCTCGATAACCCAGCACGGCTCGCAGTTGTGGATACGGAGCGTTTTCGGGCAGAATGGCTCGAGCCCGCACTCGGATTAGAAAGTCTCCTTCGTCAGGAAACTCCGTCGATCGCAAAACGAACGCGCCGGACCTTCCCAGCATGTTGGTCCAATTGCCTTTGCCCTTGTCGGACGTCGTTTTTGATTCCGAAGTATCAACCACTGCTGGTTCATCGTAAGTGACAATCGCACGGTCCATTGCGCTGCGTGCTGCCTCGAGGTAGCTCTGCAGTTGAAGAGCAGACATCCGAAGGGCAGAACCGTTATTGGTGAAGCCGTCCCCGCCTGGGCTGTCCGGCAGAAGATTCGGACCGTAATTCAGATCGAGGCCCAGCAGGTCGCGCATCGTGTTGCGATATTCGGTTCGGTTCAGTCGTCGAATAACAACCTGCCCGCCGGTGCTTCGTCGAACCTGGATGGCGTGTTCGATCTGCTCGGTAATCCAACCGGTGAGAACGTCGCGTTCCTGCGTAGTGAGCGGTGTTGCATCTTCCGGCGGCATCTCGCCGAGGTTCAGCACGTTGAGTACATCGTGCCAGGTTTCCGCCGCGTCCGAGTGCTGAATCAGGTTGGTCGACAATGTGTCGAGACGGACGTTGCCGTTGACGTCTTCTGGACCGTGGCAGCTAGCGCAGCGGCGGAGAAGAATCGGCTTGACGTCTTTTTGGAAGTCGGCTGCGGCGACGAGCGACGTTTGAATGACGCATGTCGCCAGTGCGTAAAGACTGACTGAAAATCGGACTCGCACGAAAACCTCGGGACTGGTTCTTGACGAACGGAAGGATCACAAAGGAAGAAATTATCGAGGATTTTGGGGGCGAACAGCCGTGTCGGACCCGCGAAGGACCGTCTTTGTTACCCGATTTCGGTGGCAAAATGAAGTCGGCGTTTTCGGATGCTGACGGTGCCCTGACGGTGCCCTGACGGTGCCCTGACGGTTTCAAAGGCCGCGCACGAGAAACGGCGACTGATCAAAAAGTGACCAGCCGCCGCGAGTGTTGATGAGCTTGTTTCTGACGACCGTTTTGCTGAAGGGTCAAAGGTGTTGATCGGTGCGGAAAGTTTCGTCAGAAGATCGCTGCCAGAAGGCGTCAGCAGAATGTGACGGGCAGCGTGGGGGGAAAGCAAAACAGCCCTCGATTGTCGAAACAACCGAGGGCTGAGAATCATCGTCAATTAGCGTCCGCAAGAACCGCAAGAACCGCAAGAGCTGCAGCTACCGCAGCACTTGTTGCCACCGAAGCTCGGCAAGCGAAGCTTAGGCAGGCTGCACTTCGGAAGTTTCGGCATGCAAAGCTTTGGCATGCTGAACTTAGGAAGGCTCAGCTTAGGCATGCTCCAGCACTTCTTGGCACAGCAGCCAGAGCGTGCAACGCAGCAGCTCGTCTTAGGAGCACATGCTGACACACAAGGTGCGGCACATGATGCAGCCTTAGGGCCGCAAGCTGGTGCACATGCTGAACGGCAAGGAGCAGCACATGAGGCAGCCTTAGGACCACAAGCCGGGGCACAAGGAGCAGCACACGATGCAGCCTTAGGACCACAAGCTGGGGCACAAGGGGCGGCACATGAAGCAGCCTTAGGACCACAAGCTGGGGCACAAGGAGCAGCACATGATGCAGCCTTAGGACCACAAGCTGGTGCACATGCTGAACCACAAGGGGCAGCACATGATGCGGCCTTCGGGCCACAAGCAGGAGCACAAGGAGCTGCACATGATGCAGCCTTAGGGGCACATGCTGGTGCACATGCAGCAGCACAAGGGGCGGCACACGAAGCCGCTTTCGGTGCACACGCTGGTGCACAAGGTGCTGCACAAGATGCAGCTCGTGGAGCGCAAGCCGGCGCACATGCAGCCGGTGCGCAACATGATGGTCCATGACCGAACAAGCCAGCAGATGCACTGCTGAGGCTTGCCGCCACCACCATGAACGCGACAGTCAAGGTCGTACACTTCATTCCTGGAATCTCCTCGAAGCCTGAAATCTGAAACGATAGGTGAGTCACTCCAGTTGTGAATCCGGGTGTTCCGACCCGAGTCAGGAGTGCCCCCGCTCTACAGCGGCAGTTTGGGTAACACGCCACTGGTTTCGGCTTGCCTCGCCGCGCTTCGTTGATGAAACACCGTCAAAAACCAGGACGAACATCAGGCTCCGCAGATGTAGCGATTGTACTGGTAACTCGGCGACGGATTGTTCCGACTGGTCCAGACTGTGCAGCCTGTAACGAAAATGGCGGGGCCTGTTGCGGCTGGCCAGAGCGAAGATTCGGCGACCCGCCGAGCGTCCGCTCGAAGAATGGCGGCGGCCCGATTGCCATACGTTCGGGAGATGCAGCGTGCACCGTGGCTACGCTGTAACTCAGAAGAACGAGCAGGGACTTTTAACTGCGAGCTTGTCTCAGGAGCGTTCGTGGTTCGGGCAACGAGGAACGTCGCACGACGTTGTGATCATTCCAACGCAAAATAATCACGGGAGCTCGACGATCGGTACAACACTCAAAGTTCAACATCGATCAACGTGCCAGCCGGTTTGGAGGCCCCTGAGTCTTAACTCCGAACGACGGGGCTCAACCGCGAACGACGCGAAACCGTTCGAGCCATGCCAGGACTTCGGAGCGAACATACCTGTAATCACCGCCGACCTTTGTGGCTGGCAACTCTTCCTTCTTGGTCAGTTCCCAGATCTTCGTCCGCGACAGGCTGAGAAACTCCATCAGCTCACGAGTTGTCATCACAACGTCGTCGTCGTCGGATTCAGGTGTCGTGGGATTCTGGTCGGACATTGCGGACTCTTTCTGGTCGGCGTGGCACCACTCACCAACAGTATCGCGAGAAACGCGACGGGCATTCAGGAATTCGATCGAGCAGCAACACGGTCCGAACCCGTGGCTGCGAAAATCGTTTGCAGAGCGTCAATAGTCGACGGGAAAGTATAGCGACTTGCGGATTACCGCAAATGGATACTGCGTCGACTGAGCTCACCAGTTTTAACTGGCATTAAGTCGCCAAGGCAGCTTGTACACAGGACGGCAAACTAGACCCTCTCCATCAGGTTTACATCCGCATGGGAGACCTGACTCCCAGTCCCTTTACAGGTGCCTGCAACACGCCGCTCCCGAGTGCAGAGGTTCATGACGGCGAGAACTTTGATGCGAATCGACATCATGCTGCCTTGAGAAGTCATGTCGGCGAAGAGCAAAACTCTGCCACACAGACACACTTTCCCTGGCACTCACAGGCTCCATCCAACGAAATCACCCGGTCGGTGCACTGCGAGTTTCGGCTACCGATGTCACCAGTGTGCGGCCATCTGTAAACGAAAGCTGATAG
>Ga0316208_1000394_pt1 | contig 55455 bp, 47 predicted proteins | sample 3monopyrite_MG_FD_204944 | JGI IMG/M metagenome (GOLD analysis project Ga0316208, IMG submission 204944) | Microbial mat bacterial communities from mineral coupon in-situ incubated in ocean water Damariscotta River, Maine, United States -... | ecosystem: Environmental > Aquatic > Marine >... | reverse complement strand
CCTCATCAAGATGGAGCCTTCACGAAAAGTCGGCGTTAAAACGAGCCGAATGCGGGCTGGATGGGACCATGACTACCTCTTGAAGATACTTGGGGTCATCTCTTGACGTGTCATGCGATCGCCCTGGGGGTTAGCTTGGCCGAAGGAGCTTGATCGCGGCCCCGATATCGCACTCGAGCTGCCGAAATGCCGAAATGCGCTGAGATCCCGAAGCGGTGACCAATCTTCGGGGCCGAATTCGACTTTGCGGTGGCTCCTGAGCGCTATTCAAGATACTCCTCAGGCCTACCATCGCGACATCAAAACTCGCACAGGGAGTCTTTTTGCTGCTATATACACTCGGGTTGGGATGGGCGACGGTCGCCTCCGCCGCCCCTCCGGCGTTCGTCAACATAGCCATCGAGGCGGTCGTCACCACAGCCGATTCATGCACGTCGGGCGGTGACACCTGGACCGTCATGGATGTGGAAATTCATCGCTCGTCGCTGGTGCCCGCCCCCACCACCCTGCGCTTGGCCGTACCTGTTGGCACTACGCCGTCCGGCGACATCGTCGGCTTCCACGGGACGCCTGTCCTCGAACCGGGACAGAAGATCTTGGCCCGACTCAACTACCATGCGGACGGTCAACCGCACAAACACACCCTGACGTCCACAAACGGTGCTCTGGTTCTCGTCGACGAGGCCACAGACGACGTCGCCTACCTTGCCACTCCGGAAGGAGCGGTTGTCTTGTCCCAAGGCGGACAGATCGTCACGGGACCGCGGGACTCCGCGCTCGATCAGACCTTTCCTCTCGCGCTTGAACGGCAGGCAGACCTTCCCGTCGACCGCCACCAACGGCTCACCGCACTCTCGGACGCGATCACGTGGCAATCCGATGCGGCGCCTGATGTAGAAGGCATGCTCGCCGTGTTCGACCCTGCGTTCCCGGACGAGGATCCCTGCTTGGTTCCCGTGGTCCAGGAGGGGCGCATGGCCATCAGCGCTCCGTGCAACCTCCCACTCATCGGCGCAGTCGACTTCACCGCCAACCGGACATCTGTTGGGGTATCCGTACAGGTAGACGTCTTGTCGGCGGCACCCCCCAGCGAGTTCACCCCATCATCAGCCATCTCGACCAGCGGCTCCACGGACCGGGTAGACTCGGCTGGGTTGGTATCCGTTCAGAGTGCAAGTCAGTCCGTCATCCCGTTGCCGGGGGGAGCCACCGAGACTCCCGTCGTGAGCATGTCGATCACACATCCCCTGTTGGGCGGTCTTCGAATATACAGCGCCCGCTACCAGGCCGTTCATGCGCCAGCAGAGGTTCGCGTCGCGACGATCGGTGACTGGTGGTCCGCAGAGCCGCCGCCCAGCCTGAGCTCCTTCTCCCCACGACAGCCAGCCCCCAACACCTGCGGTCTGGTAGACACCCGACCCCTGTCCACCGACGGAGTCACTCAATGATGACGCTATTCCTTCTTGGGGTCTCGCCTCAAGCCAACGCCTACAGGGTATACACCAACAACAACGGCATCACGCGAAGGTGGGTCGCCGGTGGGACCACACTATCGGTCAATACCCACAGCTTTCCCGCCGGAAGCGTGCTTCACCAGCGCATCGACCAGGCCATCGTGCTGGCAGACCAGGCCAACATCCACGGGTCATCCTTCGGCCTGTCCCACGGCGACGTGTTCACCCTCGGGCCCGGGGGGAACTCCGACGACATCAACATCGTCGCGTTCGACGACTTGGGCCCTTGCGAAAACATCCCGGCGTCGACAACCTTTCGCTACGGCACCTTCAACACCTGGAAGATCAAGGAGGCGGACATCCTGCTCAACTCCAACTGCGGTTGGGGGGTCGACGACTTCTTCGACTTCAACGGCCCTGCGTCCATGAACAACAACCTCAGCCCGGGCGTCATCGTCGCACACGAGGTCCTCCATGTCGCGAGCCTGAACCACACCTACAAGAACGCGTGGGGTTGTGTCGGCTTCCCTGCTGTCTGTACGTTGGACACGCCCTTCGTCCAACAGACCTCCACGGTTGGCCTCAGCTACGATGGGGGTGGGGCGTATGATCTGGGCTTCCGGGATCGTCGCTACGACATCGGAGAGGACGACCGGCGAGGAATCCGGTTCGTGTACCCAGGGGGCAGCCCCGCCCGAGACCTCTCGGTTCAGAGCTACTACACCCCGAACGAGGACTCCGCTACGCCCCCGGTGGTGGTGAACTGCGCCAGGGCCCAAGGCATTCGCTCCCGGCCGAGCCCACGGCGGGATCTGCTGGCCCGGGCCGTTGCCGAGGGCAAGGCCTTCGGCGAGTGTCCAACTGACATGACCACGAACCAACAACCAGCCCTCCAGTTGTTCCCAGGGACTTCGCTCTCCGTCACATTCACGTTCCAGAACCTGGGGACTACGACCGAGACCGCGACGTACCGCTACTATCTCAACTCAACCCCCACGGCAGGGGGAACGGTCGTGGCAAGCATCGTCTCCACCCAGTCCGTCAACAACCCCATGGAACACACGCGAACCATCAACATTCCGGCAGGAATATCGAGCGGAACGTACTATTTGGTGGTAGAGGCCGACGCCACGAACGTCGTTCCAGAATCATCCGAATCCAACAACATCGCCGTATGGAACCGAAGGATCAAGATCCTATGAAGTTGCGACTCTCGCCCATTCTCGCCCTGACGCTCCTCGGATGCGGAAACGGCCGCGTCACAGGAGACGTGTCCTTCTCCATCGGCTCCGCCATCACGTGGACCTACGAAGACACCGCCTACGCCATCATCACCTCTCCCCGCAAGCCCGCCTGTGATGTCGGCGGGCTCCCCGGGGGAATGGTGAGACACTTCCAAAGTTGTGATGAGCTCGAGGAGATGTGGGACTTGGCCAACTGGTGGGAACAGCCAGGCAGGGTGTTCGCCATGGACGCCCAGGACGTCATCACCGCCAGCGCGGCCTTCGAGCCCAACGGCACCATGGTGTTCGGCGACACCGAGCACATCACCTGCGTTGATCGCAACACGAGACAGCCTGAATCCGTGGCCGCCTGGCTGACAGCGACCCCCAACGCCAACGGAGACACCGTCGAGCTCGAGTCTTCTGGGAGGGTGCAGATGTCGGTGACGGTTCCGCACTGCACGTTCTGACACAGGGATTCCGGCCGCTACGAGACAAGCCGCTGATATCTGAGGGTCTTCGATCTCAATCGGAGACTCTGAATGGCCCGAGTCGAATATCGATGTCGACCAGGTTCTTGAACCCATCGACGGTCAGTCTGGTGAGCATCGCATCCTACCTCGGTTCCTTCTATCCGATCATCGGTGATGGTACGGCCGAAAGGATGGGCTACCGACCCGACCAGAACCGCACCACATCCTCCGGACTCTCGCCCTTGTGGAGCGCGACGAGCTCTCCCTTCGAGATCCCCCACGCCGGGGGGATCCCCCGGCTGCAGTGGCGCGACCACATCGACAGGGTGTAGGCGCCGGCGTCGTGGATGACGAGGAAGTCCCCGGGCTGTGCGGGAGGCAGGGGACGGGAGCGGGCGAGCACATCTCCGGAGAAGCACAGCGGCCCGACGATGGTGCTGGGCACGGGAGCTGCCGTGCGCAGCCGGCCCTCGGAGTCGAGCAGGCTGAAGCGGTGGTCCCAGTGCTGGGGCGCGTAGACCCGGCGCAGGAAGAGGTCGGCACCGGCGTGGACGACGAGGCCGGGCTGACCATCGATGATCTTGACCGCTTCGACCCGAGCCACAGCGAAGCCGGCGGCGGCGTGGATGGAGCGGCCGGGCTCGGTGAGCATCTTCAGGCCGGTGCAGGCGGCCCCGATGCGCTCGCCCCACTCGGCATAGCAGGGGGGCTCGGGGTCGGAGTCGGTGTAGCGCACGGGGATGCCGCCGCCGACATCGATCCATTCGAGGCCGAGGCCCCTGGCTTCGTCGGCGGTGGCGCGAACCGCGGCCTCGATCAGCTCGAGCCCGACGCCCTGGGAGCCGGTGTGTACGTGGAGCCCGGACACCCACGGGTAGCGCTGGACGAGCTCCCCTACCCGCTCGAGGGGCACGCCGAATCGCCCGCCCTTGCCCACGGTGCTGGTGGCGGCGATGCGCCCGGTACCGACGCCGGGATTGACCCGGATGCCGATGCGCGCAGCCCCCGGAGCCCCGAGGGCTTCGAGGCGAGCGAGCTCGGCGGCGCAGTCGATATTGAGCCAGAGGCCGAGCTGCAGCGCGGCGGTGAGCTCGGCGGTGGTCTTTGCGGGAGAGTCGTAGACCAGGCGGTCGGCCGGGCAGCCCGCGGCCCGCGCGAGGGCGACCTCCTCGAAGCTGGCGGCCTCGAGCCCGGCGCCTGAGTCGACGACGGCGCGGAGCACCTCGACCAGGGGGTTGGCCTTGATCGCGATAGCGTGCAGGGTGCCGGGAGCGAAGGCGGTGGAGAGCTCGTCCAGACGGGACCGAACGCGATCGAGGTCGTGGAAGAGCACGGCCCGGTCGAGGTCGATCTGCTGGAGGGCGCGCTGGACCCAGGTGGCGGCCTCGGTGGGAGAGATCCTCATGGGGAGAGAATCTCCGAGATCTGCTGAAAGGCCTGTTGAAACCAGGCGAGCCCATGATCGGAGTCCTGGGCCCGGTCGCGGAGCAAGGGGGCGCCGAGCGCGGCGCGCAGAGACCACTGGGTGTTGGAGGGGCCGAGCGCCACGGGCTGACCGAGGTGCCAGCCCAGATCGTCGATTCGGGCGTGGACGCGTCGGGCCTCGGCCTGGGTGGGGGCGCTGATCTGGAAGCAGTGGATGCTGGGAAGCCGGCTCACGCCGGTCATCCACCGGTGGGAGCGCGGGGTGCCGTGGACCGCGGGCAGTGGGCTGCGCTCGACGGCGAGGGCGAAGGCCTGGTGAACCGCCAGGCGGCGCTCGGGCCCCAGGGCGAGGGTGTGCTCGATCTCGGCGAGGGCGGCGGCCCAGCGGAGCGCCATGCCGGGGTTGTCGGCGGGCAGACCGGCGCGGGCGCCCACCCAGCTCTCGGGCAGGTTGGCGGCGGCGACCCAGTGGGCCAGGGAAGAGGGAAGAGGGCCCGGATCGGCGGCCAGGGCGGGGGGAAGCAGCAGAGCCCCGGAGAAGGCGGGCCCTCCCCAGAACTTGGAGCCCGTGACCAGCACCACAGCGCCCCGCTCGAGCAATGGGGAGAGGTCGGTGGGCTCGACCCGCCCTTGGGCAGCGTCGATGAGTACCGTGACGCCATCGGTCTGCAGAGCCCAATCGAGCAAAGCCTCGGAGGGGGCGCATAGGCCGGTCTTGCTGTGTGGAACGACGGTGAGCACCGGAGCCTCGCCGCGATCGAGGGCAGCGAGCACAGCGGCGCGGGCCTCGGAGTCGAGCTGCTCCATGGGGCGGGCGTGGCCCTGGGCATCGCGAAGCTCGATGGGGGTGGCGGTGCAGCGATCGGCGAGCCCGGCCAGGCGATCGGGCCCAGAACCATGGGGGGAGATGGGGGAGAAGCTGCACCCACGGGAAGCGGCGAGGGTGCCGCCGCCGAGCTCTGCGGAGCCCACGACGATGTGGTGGACCGCGGAAGGCAGGAGCAGCGCAGAGAGCACATAGATCACGTCGGTGCCCGATGGGCTGAGCACGACCGCCCCACCCTCGGGGAGCTCGAAGAGAGCGCCGAGGCTCGCTCGGATGGACGCGCAGAGCTCCGCGGTGTCCTTGTCCAGGACGCTCTGGGCCCCCTGGATGCCGATGGGGGAGGGCGATGAGGCGGTGCAGCTCCCCAGAGCCGCGACCTCGCGGGGTCCAGCGGACACCCGATACCGAGATAGGCCGGTCTCTGGGTCGAGTACCTGCCGATGGTCCCCCCCCGAGACGAGACGCTCCAAGAGATCCACCGATCCTCCAACCCTGTCGGACTAACCGGTGAGGGCGGTCCCGGACTGTATCTTCGATCACATCGCTTGACCTTCCAGCGACTGGAAGGATTAGAGTATCTCCGGAGGCAGCGATGACCACTTCACTACCCGAGCCCGACCGTATCCACCTTCCCGTCGAGGGGATGACCTGTGCCAGCTGCTCGGCCCGTCTCGAGCGGGTCCTCGGCGGGGTGGATGGGGTGACCGATGCGGTGGTCAATCTCACGATGGAGCAGGCCGCGATCAGCGGAACCGCCGATCCACGCGAGCTGGTTGCGGCCATCGAAGGGGCGGGCTTCGAGGTCCCGGTTCAGTCGGTGCGCCTGCAGATCAGCGGCATGACCTGTGCCTCCTGCTCGGGTCGAATCGAGAGCGCGCTGCGCAGTGCCGAGGGGGTGCTGACCGCCCAGGTGAACCTGGCGACCGAGGTCGGCACCATCGCCTACCAGCCTGGGAACACCGATCCAGCGGCGTTGATCGGCGTCGTCGAGGCGGCCGGATACGACGCGGTGGTGGCCGCCACAGATGAGGAAGAGCGTGCCCGCATCGAAGCGGAGCAGGCGGCACGGGCGCGGCGTGAGCTCGGCATCCTGCTGGGCTCGGCGGCGCTCACCGCCCCCATGCTCCTGCCGATGCTGCTCAGCCCCCTGGGCCTATCCCTGGTGCTGCCGGGCGCTCTGCAGCTGTTGCTGGCGACCCCGGTTCAGTTCGTCGCTGGAGCGCGCTTCTATCGGGGGGCGATCGGAGCGCTCCGTGCGGGCGCGGCCAATATGGATGTGCTGGTCGCCCTGGGCACCTCGGCGGCCTACCTGCTCTCCCTGGGTCTGTGGCTGGGCGGCGAGCCTCACCTCTACTTCGAGAGCTCGGCCTCGGTGGTCACCCTGGTGCTGCTCGGAAAGTGGCTCGAGAGTCGGGCCAAGCACAGCACCACCCAGGCCATCCGCGCGCTCATGGAGCTCCAGCCCGAGAAGGCCCGGGTGCTCCGCGACGGCGAGGTGGTGGAGGTCCCGGTCGGTGCGGTCGGGGCGGGCGAGGTCGTGCTCATCAAGTCCGGTGAGCGGGTCCCGGTCGATGGGGTCGTGGTCAAGGGCAGCAGCCATGTGGATGAGTCGCTGATCACCGGAGAGAGCCTGCCGGTGCAGCGCTCCGAGGGCGACTCGGTGACCGGGGGCTCGATCAATGGCGAGGGCCTGCTCCATGTCGAGGCCACGGCGGTGGGGGCGGACTCCAAGCTCTCCCGGATCATCGCCTACATCCAAGACGCCCAGGCGACCAAAGCCCCGATCCAGCGCACCGTGGACCGGGTCTCCGCGATCTTCGTGCCGGTGGTGGTCTCCATCGCTGTCCTGGCCTTCATCGGGTGGTTGATAGCGGGAGTGGGGGCGGTGCAGGCCACGGTCATCGCGGTGTCGGTGCTGGTCATCGCCTGCCCCTGTGCCCTGGGCCTGGCGACGCCGACCGCCGTGATGGTGGGCACCGGAGCCGCGGCACGAGCGGGTATCTTGATCAAGGACGCGGTCGCCCTCGAGCGAGCCCACGCGGTCACCACGGTGGTCTTCGACAAGACCGGCACTCTCACCGAGGGCCGCCCGGAGGTCCACGAGGTGTTCGCGATCGATGACGCCGACGCGCTGCTCATCGAGGTGGCCTCGGCTCAGACCGGCAGCGAGCATCCCCTCGGGCTGGCCGTGGTCCGCGCCGCCGAGGAGCGCAGCCTCTCCTTGCTGGATCTCGAGTCGTTCCAGGCCCACACCGGCCGGGGCCTCACCGCTCAGGTCGGCGGTCACCAGCTGGTGGTCGGCAGTCGGCGGCTGATGACCGAGCAGGGCATCGACCAGAGCCCCCTCGCCGAGCGGGTCACCGCCGAGGAGTCCGCGGGGCGCACCGTGATGTGGGTCGCTCGGGACGGCGTGCTGGCCGGGGCGATCTCGGTCGGAGATCGCATCCGAGCCGGCGCAGCCGAGGCTGTGGCTCGGCTGGTCCGCGAGGGCATCGAGCCCATCCTGCTCACCGGGGACAACGCCCGCACCGCCGGGGTGGTCGCCAAGCAGCTGGGCATCGAGACGGTCGTGGCCGAGGTGCTTCCCGAGGACAAAGCCCAGGAGGTGCAGCGCCTGCGCGCCCAGGGCAAGGTGGTGGCCATGGTCGGCGATGGGGTCAACGATGCCCCCGCGCTCGCGGCGGCCGACGTGGGCTTTGCGATGAGCACGGGCACCGATGTGGCGATGCACACCGCGGGCGTGACCCTGGTGAGAGCCCACCCGGCCCTGGTCGCCGACGCGATCTCGGTCTCCCGGGCGACGACCCGGAAGATCCGCCAGAACCTGTTCTGGGCCTTCATCTACAACGTCGTGGGGCTGCCTCTGGCGGCCTCGGGCTTGCTCACGCCGATGTTCGCCGGTGCGGCCATGGCCATGTCGAGCGTCAGCGTGGTGAGCAACGCGCTGCTGCTGCGGCGCTGGAGGGCTTCGACATGATGACCATCGGGATGGTGGCCCAGCAGAGCGGGGTGCCCACCAAGACCATCCGCTACTACGAAGAGATCGCGCTGATCGCCCCGGCCGAGCGCGCTGCCAATGGCTACCGGGTGTACGAGCTCCGCACGGTCGAGGTGCTGCGCTTCATCAAGCGAGCCCGGGATTTGGGCTTCTCGATCGAGGAGGTCACCGAGCTGCTGGCCCTGTGGCGCGACTCGGGGCGCACCGCCCGGGAGGTCCATGCCATCGCTTCTGCCCATCTGCAGCGCATCGATCGCAAGATCGCCGAGCTTCAGAGCCTTCGCGCCACGGTGGCGGATCTGCTGGTCCACTGCCATGGCGACGACCGACCCGACTGCCCGATCCTCGAAGATCTGGCATCCATCCAACCCGAGGAGAACCCATGAGCACCCGCTACACAATCGAGGGAATGACCTGTGGAGGCTGCGTGAACGCGGTCACCAAGGCGCTGAAGCGCGCCGGCTTCGAGGCCCAGGTGGATCTGGCCTCCAACAGCGCCGAGATCGATGGAAACCCGGACACCGAGGCGGTCGTGGCGGCCGTCCGCGGTGCGGGGTTCGAGGCCAAGCCCGCCCAGGGATGAGCGGAGAGGCGGCGCGCTTCAGTCGTCGTCGTCCTCTTCATCGTGGTGTCGGCGGCCCTCGGGGGCGTGGGCTTCGCCCTCCCCGCCGAGGGTGGCGTCGAGGCCCCGTGCCAGGGCGAGCCGCTCGGTGTCGCTCAGCTGGGCTTGGGGATGGAGCAAGACGTAGTAGGGGGGCGGCATCTCACCCTCCATGACCTCCTCACCCGACTCGTGGGCTTCTTCCCAGGAGCGGTTCATCTCCGAGAAGTTCAGCACCTGCCGGGCTTCGTCGACGTGATCGCGGATCACCCACGAGATCGGGGCGATCTGCCCATACCAGGGCACCTGTGTTTCGTTGGAGTGGCAGTCGTAGCAGGCTCGCCGGGCCAGGGCCTCGGTCTGAGCGCTGTCCCACCGGGGGCTCTCGATCACGGGTGGATTTGAGACGCGATAGGGGATGAGCTGGGCGACCAGGAACCCCGCGACGGTCGCGAGCCCCAGGCCGATGAGAACTCGTCGGAACATGGCTACCTCCTGCTCCCAATCTGCGTCAACCCGTGCACCAGGACCATGCGTCAAGTGACAGAGGAGTCCAATAGCGCCGTCGCTACCGTGCTTTTCTCGGCGGTTGTATTGTTGGTCGGGGTGGACATCCTGGCGGATGCCGGGTCCGGTGCGGGCGGCTTTCATATCGGAACCGAGAGCACGGCGACGCTGTTGGCCGGGCTCGGGGCGGTCCTGTTCTTCCGGAGAACTCTCGCCGAGCGTCGGATCGCCTCGGCCTGGAAGTCTCAGGCCGAGGAGCTCCTCGCCAGCGTCGGAAACACCATCGAGGCCCAGTTCGAGTCGTGGGCGCTGACCCCAGCGGAGTCCGAGGTCGGGCTGCTATTGCTCAAGGGCCTGTCCTTCAAGGAGGTCGGGGCGGTCCGTCAGACTTCGGAGCGCACCGCCCGTGAGCAGGCTCGGGCGGTCTACCGCAAGGCGGGAGTCGCGGGTCGGGCGGAGTTCTCGGCCTGGTTCATCGAGGACCTGCTGCCCCCCAACCCCTAAGGCTCAGCCGGCCATGGACTCGAGGGCGCGAGGGGAGAGGCTGCCGGTGGAGACCTGCTCGATATGGCCCTGTCGGATCCGGATCGTGGTGGGAGTGGCCATGACCCCGAAGGCTTGGGCGATCTCGAGATTGTCGCTGACGTCGACCTCGATAGCGGCCCCGCTCTGCACCAGCTCGGCGATCTTGGGGCGCATGGCGCGACAGGGGCCGCAGTGGGGGCTGTGGAACCAGAGCAGGATGTCGCCCCGGGTCGCTTGTCCGAGGGCCCCGGGCAGCTCGGGCACGGGCTGGCCGATGTGGGCGCGAGCATGGCGTCCCAGTGACCACTGCCAGATCCCGAGCACCCCGAGGAAGAGCAGCGCGCCACAGAACAGGGCGATCCCGGGGGTCAATCGACCTGAGCCAGGCGAGCGGTGAGCCGCTGGAGTCGGGCCTCGCCCAGGGCGGCCTCCGGGCTGGTTCGGAGAGCCGTGACGAGCCGTGCATAGGCCGCCCCGAAGCTGGCGCACTCAGAGCACTCAGCGACATGATCCCGGACGGAGGCGAGGGGCTCGGGTTGAAGGGTTCCGTCGACGAATGCATCGAGATGCTCGAGCACTTCGTGGCACCAGAGCCCTCCGACGTGGCGTTCAGCCATGGGTCACCTCGGATTTGAGCGCCGCCATCAGGCGCAGGCGAGCGCGGTGGAGGCGCACGCGAAGAGTTCCTGGGGCGATGTCGAGCTCCTGGGCGAGCTCGGTGGGGGTATCGCCCTCTAGATCGCAGCGGGTCAGCACGAGCTGATCTGCATCGGAGAGGGTGGAGATCGCGTGCAGGAGCACCGCACGATCTTCGGCGCGGGAGGCGATCGATTCCGGATCTGCACCCCAACCGGCCCGGTCGGCCAGCTCGGAGAGGGGCTCGGAGTCGAGGGGTTCGCCCGCGCGTCGTCGCCAGGTTCGAGCTGCCTGGCGACGCGCGATCCCGTAGAGCCAGGAGCGCGCATTCCCATCGGGGCGGAAGCTGGAAGCCCCGCGCCAGGCGGAGATGAAGGTCTCCTGGAGGGCGTCCTCGGCGCTGCTCTCGGTCGCGGTGAGCCGCCGCAGAACCGTCCACACCGACGGGGCGGTGGTGTGGACGAAGGCATCGAATGCTTCGCGATCGCCAGCGGCGGCGCGACAGAGCAGTGCCCTCTCTGCGGCGGTATCGCTCACTCGCTCTTGGCGGTCGTGGAGAAGCCGAGGGCTGTGTAGATCGGGCAGGACCCGATTGCGCCGGTGGCGAGTGGCACGATGCCGACCAAGCCGATGAGACCCCAGCCCGGGACGGGGCCGATGGCGAGGAGGGCGAGCAGGGCGAGGCCGAGTACGACGCGACCCCCGCGCTCGACGGGGTGTTCGTTGTTGGGGAGTAGTGACGACATGAGATCCTCTCGTGTGGATCAGCAGGTTCCACGGCCGGGGGCCAGCGTTACCGATCGGAACGCGGCCCCGGGTCGAGAAGCCCGGCCAGGAGGATCAGCCCTCCTTCTTGGCGTCCTTGTCGGTGGCGATGGTGGCCTTGAAGTCCAGGGCGGTGATGGTGGCGATCAGGGCCTTGGGGTTGGTTTTGGCGTCGTCGTAGGCGATCTCGGCCTTGCCGGTCTCGTGGTTGACATTGACCGCGTTGACGCCGTCGACCTTGTTGAGGGCCGCGGTGACCTTGCTGCTGCAGGAGCCGCACTTCATCCCGGTGACGTCGAGGGCGAGCTGGGTTCCCTCGGCCTTGGACACGTCGACAGCAGCCTCTTTGGCGGGGCCGTCGCAGGCGAGTGCGGCGTTGGAGAAGGCGAGGGCGGCGACGATGAGCATGGACTTCATGATTCCTCCTGTGGGATCGGTTTCGAGAGAGGGTAGCGCAGCAATTCGGGCTGTGCATCTCACGAGATGTCAGCGAGCTATGCTGAGGGCGATGGCTGATGAGGATCTTCGAGACCAACTTCGCTCGGCCGGACTGCGCGCAACGCGGTCTCGGGTCACGGTGCTTCGCCTGCTCCAAGGACGGACTGTTCCAACCAGCCATCCAGAGGTGAGCGCCCTGCTCGCGGAGGGCGGATGGGACCGCGCCACCCTGTACCGGAACCTGGTCGATATGACCGAGGCCGGGCTGCTTCGGCGGGTCGATCATGGCGATCATGTGTGGAGATTCGAGCTGGTGGAATCGGAGCACGACGGCAGCCATCCGCACTTCCTGTGTACCGCGTGCGGAGAGATCCTATGTCTCCCGGAGATCGAGGTTCCAACAAGTGGATTGCCTCGCTCTATCGCGGGTGGAGAGGTGGTGATCCAGCTCCGCGGGCTATGCGATGACTGCTACCTCTGAGTCGGCATCGCACGCTGGAGGAGGACGAGATATGCGTCGACGGTGAAACGCCGTATCCCATCGCTATTCATCGTCGACGACTACGAACCAGACGCCGTCATGGCCCAGATCGTGCTCTCCCGATCGGGGCTATTTCCGCATGTGCGGGTGTTTCGCGATGCAGAGCAGGTGCTCGAGGTCTTCCGTGCCTGGGATGACCAGGATCCGGCCGTCTTCCCACCGCGGGTGATCCTCCTCGACATCAATATGCCCGGCATGGACGGTTTTCAGCTGCTCGATGCCCTCGAAGAGCTGCTCACCCCAGCCCAGGGGGAGTGCATGGCGGTGCTCATGCTCACCTCGTCTACCCGGACTACGGACCGGGGCCGGTCCGAGGCTCATGCCATGGTCAAGGGCTTCGAGACCAAGCCCCTCACAGACGCGGCGGCGGCGCGAATCGTAGAGCGCTTCGGCCTCGACTGAGGGCTCAGGTGTGCGGAATCCCCCGAGAGCAGAGGGGGATTGCACCCATCCACTCTGCCGAGATCCCCTGATTCTGCGGGTCCCAAGGATTTCCGGGCTTGGCACGGATCCTGAATTCCGGGGAATGAAGGCCGGGAGGAATCATGATCACCAGCTGGATGGCTTCGGAGCCCGTCGTCGTCGACCCCCAGACCTCGCTACAGGACTGCCGAGAGTTCCTCCAGGATGGCTTGGTTCGCTATCTCATCGTCGCGGACGACGTGCTCATCGGGGTGCTGGACGCCCCCTCGGTGTTCGCTCCGGGCTGCCGGGCTCGGGTGGTGGGAGAGCTCTCCTTCTCCGAGCCGCTGTCTGCTCCAGTGCGAACACCCGCGGCCGAGGTCCTCGCCACCCTCCACGAGTCCAGCCGGGATGTGGTGGTGCTGTTGGATGAGTCCATGCCGGTCGGCACCTTCTCGGAGCATGATGCGGTCCGGGTCGCCGCCGAGCTCCTCCCCCTCGATCTCCCGATCACCCGGTTCACGACCAAGCCCGTACTCACCATCGACGCGGATGTCAGCGTGGCCGACGCGCGGGTCCGACTGGAGGAGGGGGTGGTGCGCCACTTCATCGTCACGCACCGCGATGAGATGTTGGGCGTGCTCTCCTGGCGCGATCTGAGGGTCGCACGGGATGAGGAGCGGGTGTCGGAGTGCGTGGCCGCCCTGCAGTGGAGCATCGGCTGGGGGGAGAGCTTGCGAAACGCGGCGGCGCGTATGGCTCGCTATCGGATCGGGCTGTTGCCGGTCCTGGGCGCCACAGGGGTCGAGGCGGTACTGTCTCGGACCGATGTGATCACCGCGCTCCGCGAGCATCTCCAGAGTGTGGGGTGTATCGAGGCACGCGCTGTGTGAAGCTGGCGGAGCCTTCTTCGGAGTTGTCATGGTGCTTCCCATCCTCGGTGTGCTCGCCCTGTGGGTCGTTCAGACTCTGCTCCCCTCGACGCTTCGCTACACATCCGACCGGTCGCAGCTCTCCCAGAACATCGCCACAGCGCTCGGAGCTCGGGACGATCCCCCGGAGATGCCGGTACTCGGGGCCCGGGCGCAGCGAGCGGTGGGGAATATGCTCGAGGCGCTTCCGGTGTTCATCTCCATCGCGTTGCTGCTGGAGATCCGCGGAGATCCGAGCTCGATGGCGGTCGGGGGCGCGTGGTTCTTTCTCGGCGCTCGGGTGCTGTACGTGCCCGCCTATCTCTCCGCGATTCCCGGTCTGCGCTCCCTGATGTGGATGAGCTCCTGGGTGGGGCTGGGCGCGATGATCTCCCAGCTGTTCTAGACTGCGCGCGGAGGTGATCGTGCGGTGGGCAGCGCTGTGGGCCTTGGCTCTGTCCGGGTGCGGGTTGAGCCACCGGAGCGTGAAGCTGTTCGCGCCGGAGGACTTCGTCTATGGGGACACCGCGCCGGAGCCCGCGATCCGCATCGAGATCGCGGACCAGGAGGGGGGCATGGCTCCGCTTCAGCGACCGGTGATGGTCGATGCCCAGGGCGGGGAGCTGTACCGGCCCGCAGTGGTCACGGAGAAGGACACCCTGGTGCTCAGCCCCACCTCGGAGTCGGTGCGGGTGGCGTTCTGGATACGGGGCACCGGGGCCTTCGATCGCCACGACTTCCGGCCGATCCGCTCCCTGACCGGCACCCTCCCGCGCCGCTTCGCCAACGAGCTCCGCTTCCTTCCCGGGGATCAGCCCCTGGACGGGCCGCTACGGCTTCCGATTCACCAGCTGTCCAGTCCATTCAACGCCTACTCTTTCGCCGATGGAGATGTGCTCCTGATCGAGGCCCGCAGCGCGGATGGCCCGACCCAGCGGACCCTGCTGCTCAAGCGGGATGTGGGCGTGGGCTTTGGGGGCTTCGCCGGGATTCTGCTGACGGTTCCGACGGGCAACGGGGGCGCCGTCACCCCGATCCTCGCGGCGGGCCCGGTGCTCAGCATCCGGACTCGCCGGGCTGTGGGGCTCGGGCGGGCGCTCGACCGTGTCGAGTTCGTCACCAGCGCGGGGATCGGCTCGACGGCGATCCAGGGAGTGAGCCTGGACCCGGAAGTCAGCGGGGTCTTCAACTCGGTCCTGGCCGGGGGCGGCGTGCGGCTATTCGGGGTGCTCACGGTTCAGGGCTTCGTGAACACCTCCTCATTCTACCGCGACGCGCTGGAGACCCCGGCCACTCTCGCGGTGGGGCTCGATGCGACGGGGCTCACCAAGCTCACCCGGGACGCGTGGTCCCGGGCGATTCGGGAGTACCCGCTCGAGCCGGTCACTTCGCAGCCAGCTCCTCGGTATTCGCCTCACGAACCCTGAACACCAGGCCGGTCTCGTCTGCGTCGACCACGACCGTGTCTCCCTCTCCGACCTCTCCACCGATGATCTTGCGTCCGATCGCGGTCTCGAGGTGCTTCTGCAGGGTCCGAGCCAGGGGCCTGGCGCCATACACCGGGTCGTAGCCGGTGTCCGCGATCCAGGAGATGCCCTGTGGGGTCAGCTCCAGGCCGACGCGCTGCCGGGCCAGGCGCTTGGCGAGGCTCTTGGCCATCAGGCCCACGATGGTCGCGATCTGGGACTTGGTGAGCGGCTTGAACAGCACCACATCATCGAGGCGGTTGAGGAACTCGGGCCGGAAGCTGCGGCGCAGCGCGTTCATCACGCTGTCGCGGGCCTGTTCGCCGATCTCCCCGTCTTCCATGCCTTCCAGCAGGAACTGAGAGCCGATATTGCTGGTGAGGATGATCACGGTGTTCTTGAAGTCGACCGTACGCCCCTGCCCGTCGGTGGCTCGGCCATCGTCCAGGATCTGAAGCAGCACATTGAACACCTCGGGGTGGGCTTTCTCGATCTCGTCGAAGAGCAGCACCGCGTAGGGCTTGCGGCGAACCGCCTCGGTGAGCTGACCGCCCTGGTCGTAGCCGACGTAGCCCGGAGGCGCGCCGAGCAGCCGGCTGACCGCGTGCTTCTCCATATACTCGGACATGTCGATGCGGATCAGCGCGTCTTCGGTGTCGAAGAGCGCCTGGGCCAGGGTCTTTGCGAGCTCGGTCTTGCCCACGCCGGTCGGGCCGAGGAAGAGGAAGCTGCCGACGGGCTTGCTCTCGTCCTTGATCCCGGCTCGGGCGCGCAGCACCGCATCCGCGACGAGCTGGACGGCTTCGTCCTGGCCCACGACCCGCTGATGGAGGATCGAGTCCAGGCGGAGAAGCTTCTCGCGCTCCCCCTCGACCAGGCGGGTCACCGGGACCCCGGTCCATCGGCTGACGATCTCGGCGATCTCCTCCTCGCTGACCTCTTCGCGGAGCAGTCGCCCGCTGGTCTGCTGGCTCGCCAGCCGCTCTTCTTCGGCTGCGAGGCGCTTCTCGAGGTCCGGCAGGATGCCGTACTGGAGCTCTGCGGCCTTGTTCAGGTCGTACTCCCGCTGGTAGCGCTCGAGCTCCTGGTTCACCTGCTCGATCTCGGCGCGCAGGGTGCGAAGGCCCTCGATTCCCTCCTTCTCGGACTCCCACTGAGAGCGCATCGCATCCGCGGTGGAGCGCAGATCGGCCAGCTCCCGTCGCAGGTTCTCCAGGCGCTCCTGGCTCGGCTTGTCGGTCTCTTTGGCCAGGGCGGCCTCCTCGACCTCAAGCTGGAGCACGCGGCGGGTGATCTCGTCGAGCTCGGTGGGCATGCTGTCGATCTCGGTGCGGATCATCGCACAGGCCTCGTCGATGAGGTCGATGGCCTTGTCCGGCAGGAAGCGGTCCGAGATGTACCGGTCGGAGAGCGTGGCGGCGGCGACCAGGGAGCTGTCTTGGATGCGCACGCCATGGTGGACCTCGAAGCGCTCCTTGAGGCCCCGAAGGATCGAGATGGTGTCCTCGACGCTCGGTGGCTCGACCAGGACGGGCTGGAAGCGGCGCTCGAGGGCGGCGTCCTTCTCGATATGCTTGCGGTACTCGTCGAGGGTGGTGGCCCCGATGCAGTGCAGCTCGCCGCGGGCCAGCATGGGCTTGAGCATATTCGCCGCATCATTGCCCCCCTCGGCCGCTCCGGCGCCGACGATGGTGTGCAGCTCGTCGATGAACAGGATCACCCGGCCCTCGCTCTGCTTGACCTCGTCGAGCACGGCCTTGAGGCGCTCTTCGAACTCGCCGCGGAACTTCGCTCCGGAGATGAGCGAGCCCATATCCAGCGAGAAGATCGTGTGACCATCCATCCAGTTCGGCACGTCTCCGCTGATGATCCGCTGGGCGAGGCCCTCGGCGATGGCGGTCTTTCCGACGCCGGGCTCTCCGATCAGCACCGGGTTGTTCTTGGTCTTGCGGGACAGGATGCGGATCACGCGCCGGATCTCGCTGTCTCGACCGATCACGGGGTCCATCTTGCCGGAGCGGGCGCGCTCTACCAGGTCGATGCCATACTTCTCGAGCGCCTCATAGGTGGCCTCGGGATTGGAAGAGGTGACCCGCTGGTTGCCGCGCACATCCTTGAGGGCGGTGAGGAAGCTCGTCTCGTCCACTCCGAGCTGGGTGAGCACGGTCTGTGCAGCGCCGGTGGTGCGCAGCATCGCGAGGACGAGGTGCTCGACGCTGACGTAGTCATCCTTGAGCTGCTTGGCCGAGTCTTCAGCATTGGCGAGGAGCTCGGTGAGCTCTCGGGTGATGTAGACGCGGTTGGGATCTCCGCCCGAAGACCGCGCCTTTCGCGACAGAGAGGTGGATGCGGCCTCGGAGAGCCGGGCGGGCTCGATGCCCATCTTGTTCATCAATCGGGGCACGATGCCGTCGGTCTGCTCCAGCAATGCGGCGAGCAGGTGGTCTGAGTCGACGGCCTGGTGGCCGTAGCGGACCGCCAGGGACTGGGCCTTTTGCAGTGCTTCCAGCGACTTCTGGGTCAGCTTTTCGGTGTTCATGGATCTCCTCCGGGCGGGGCGAGCCGCCGTTGTGTTCATGGACAGAGGGTAGGCACCCGCGAGCTCATAGAAAGCGCTTTGCAGAGCGTTTTTGGTGCCTACATTTCTGGGTTGAGATGCGGTGTTCCACACCGGACAGGTGCCGTGAGTGGTAGGCTCCGCCCCCACTCTCGGAGCGCCCGTGAATACCGCCGATTTGTTTATCAGATGCCTCGAGAACGAAGGTGTGAAGTACGTCTTCGGGGTTCCCGGAGAAGAGAACGCCCACTTCATGATGGCGCTCGAGCACAGCTCGATTCGGTTCATGCTCACCCGCCACGAGCAGGGAGCGGCCTTCATGGCCGATGTCTACGGGCGCCTCACCGGAGAGGCGGGGGTCTGCCTCGGCACGCTCGGGCCGGGGGCCACCAACCTGGTGACCGGGGTGGCGGACGCGAATATGGACCGTGCGCCCTGTGTGGTGATCACCGGCCAGGCCGACTCGAAGCGCCAGCACAAGGAATCGCACCAGAATATGGACGTGGTCAGCCTATTCGGGCCGATCACCAAGTGGGCCACGCCCATCCGGCACCCGGACAATGTGCCGGAGGTGGTGCGCAAGGCCTTCAAGCTCGCCACCACCGAGAAGCCCGGCGCCTGTCATATCGAGCTCGCCGAGGATATCGCCCAGGCCGAGGTCCACGACAAGCAGCCGCTCCCCGGTGGTCGGGTGCGTCGCCCCGTACCCGATGACAAGATCGTCGATCGCGCCTGGGACCTCATTCGCAAGGCGGAACGGCCGCTCATCCTTGCGGGCAATGGCTGTGTGCGCAAGCGGGCCAGCCGCCAGCTTCGGCAGTTCTGCGAGGCCACGGGTATTGGGGTGATCAGCACCTTCATGGGCAAGGGCGCGGTGTCCCGGAAGGCGGACTACTGCATGTACACCATGGGCCTGCAGGCCCGGGATCGGGTGTCTCTCGCCGTCGACGCTGCGGATGTGGTCATCACCCTCGGCTACGATCTGGTCGAGTACCACCCCCGCCTGTGGAACCCAACTGGGGACAAGACCATCGTGCATATGGACTTTCTCCCCGCGGAGGTGGACGAGAACTACCACCCCGAGGTCGAGGTGATCGGCGATCTCGGTCACGCGCTGTGGATGCTCAACGAGCGCGTCGCTGCCGAGCCGGTCGACCTCTCGGTGCCCAACCATCGCGAGATCCGCGAGGCCATGGCGGCGGACTTCGCCGAGCACGCCGATGACGATGCGGTGGGCAAGATCAAGCCCCAGAAGGCGCTGTGGGATCTTCGCCAGGCCCTCGCTCCCCACGACATCATCCTGTCCGATGTCGGCGCTCACAAGATGTGGATCGCTCGGTACTATCAGTGCGATGAGCCCAACACCTGCCTGATCAGCAACGGGTTCTGTTCGATGGGTTTCTCGCTGCCGGGGGCGATCGGCGCCAAGCTCGCGCGCCCGGCCAGCCAGGTCGTGGCAGTGTGTGGCGATGGCGGCTTCCTGATGAATGTGCAGGAGATGGAGACCGCGGTTCGGCTCGGTACCAAGATCACGGTGATGTTGTGGGTCGACAATGCTTATGGGCTCATCGCCTGGAAGCAGGACAACCAGTTCGGCCGCCACACCGACCTGGACTTCGGCAACCCGGACTTCGAGCTCCTCGCCCGCTCATTCGGCTGGCATGCCGAGAAGGTCCAGAGCTCCACCGAGCTCGCGGGGGCCCTCGAGCGCGCCCTCGCTGCCCCAGAGCCAGCCCTGGTCATCATCCCCATCGACTACGCCGAGAACAACAAGCTGTCCAAGCGTCTTGGCCAGATCAGCGTGCCCATCTAAGGAGTCGCCATGCAGTCCGAGTACCCCTACTGGCTCGCCGGAGAAGCCCGACAGCCCAACCTCGATCTCGAGGTGGTCGACAAGTTCACCGGCCAGGTCGCCACCCGCGTGGCCATGGCCGATCCCGCAGCCATCGACGAAGCCATCGGGGCCGCCGTCGAAGCGGTCGAGCCATGCAGAGCGATGGGGGCCTGGGAGCGTCAGGCCGCGCTGAACCACTGCGTCAGCCGCTTCCAGGAGCGCTTCGACGAGCTCGCAGACGCCCTATGCGTCGAGGCAGGCAAGCCCATCAAGGATGCGCGCGGCGAGGTCACGCGGCTCATCGACACCTTCCGCTACGCCGCCGAGGAGGCGGTGCGAATGGAAGGGGTGGTGATGGAGATGGGGATCAGTGCGCGCGCGTCCGCCTATCAGGGCATGTACAAGCGGGTGCCGATCGGTCCATGCAGCTTCATCAGCCCCTTCAACTTCCCGCTCAACCTCGCCGCCCATAAGGTCGCGCCCGCTATCGCGGTGGGCTGCCCCTTTGTGCTCAAGCCGGCCAGCCTCACGCCCATCGGGGCGCTGGTCATCGGAGAGGTGCTCGCCGAGACCGACCTCCCTCGTGGGGCGTTCTCGATCCTGCCCTGCCGCCGCGATGGTGCGGATCGGTTCACCACCGATCCGCGGCTCAAGCTGCTCTCCTTCACCGGTTCACCGGGGGTCGGCTGGGCGCTCAAGGCCAAGGCGGGCAAGAAGAAGTGCGTGCTCGAGCTCGGCGGCAACGCAGCCTGCATCGTCGATCGGGACTGGGACCTCGAAGACGCCGTGGCCCGCCTCGTCGTCGGCGCCTTCTACCAGTCGGGCCAGAGCTGCATCGGTGTGCAGCGGCTCATCGTCCACGACGCCATCTACGACGCGCTGAAGACCCGGCTGGTCGCCGCCACCGTGGCGCTGAAGTCCGGGGACCCCAAAGACCCCGAGACCTTCATCGGGCCCATGATCTCCGAGCGGGAAGCGACCCGGCTGCATGGGTGGATCGAGGCTGCGGTGGCCGCGGGGGGCAAGCTGCTCTGCGGGGGCACCCGAGTGGGCAGCATGCTCGAGGCGACGGTGATGGAAGATGTGCCGCCGGGCTGTGAGCTGGTGGCCGAGGAGGCCTTCGGTCCGGTGGTCGTGCTCTCCCGCTTCACCGACTTCGATGCCGCCCTCGACGAGGTGAATCGCAGTCGGTACGGCCTCCAGGCGGGGGTCTTCACCCGCGATCTGTACAAGGCTCACCGGGCCTGGGATGTGCTCGATGTCGGCGGAGTCGTGATCGGCGATGTGCCCAGCTGGCGCGTCGACCACATGCCCTACGGCGGGGTCAAGGACTCGGGCTTCGGCCGCGAGGGCCTGAAGTTCGCGATGGAGGACATGACGGAGCTGCGGCTGATGGTCATCCGCACGCCCTGATCACTGGGCGACGGTGCTGTTGGGGTCGGCTGGGCTGGCCAGGTCGAAGACGAAGCGGGTGCTGAAGTCGGGGTCGTAGCCATCGTTGAGCGTGTCAGCGGGTACGGCTGCGTAGGTGGATTCGTTTGCCGCTCCCTCGAAGACCATGGACATCGCGAACTCGACCGAGGTGCCGACCCCGAGGACCCCGCGTGGGAGGCGGAACTCGACGACTTGATTGACATTGCTCTCTGCGACGACGGCCCCGGTGGCCCCAGTGAACCAGGTGTCGTCGGGTGCCCAGTCCGAGCCATTCCACGAGAACAGGGCGGCGTAGGAGTCGTCCATCTTCCAGGCGATGACGTGGTTGGCCTGGAAGGGCAGGGCGGGTGCCTGGGTGTTGAACAGCAGCCCCGTGGTGGAGCCAGGGGTGCTGTTGCCGATGTAGATATGAACCCAGTGCTCCCCGGTGCCGCTCTGGATATCGGGGTGGTCGACGCCTACGAACAAGGCCTGGGAATCCCAGGTGATCGCGGCCTCACCGACCCCACCGGAGTTCGCGAACAGGATGGGAGCGGACCAATCGGACCGGTCCCCGTCGACGGTCAGCGCCAAGCTGAAGGGAAGCGGATCGGTGTCGGTGTCTGCGTCCGCGTCGGTGTCTGCATCGGTATCGGTGTCTGCATCTGCGTCGGTGTCTGCGTCCGTGTCAGAATCTGCGTCTGCGTCGGTGTCTGTGTCAGAATCTGCGTCTGCGTCGGTGTCGGCATCCGCGTCGGAGTCTGCATCGGTGTCGGTATCGGTGTCCGCGTCGGAGTCTGCATCAGTATCGGTGTCGGTGTCTGCGTCGGCGTCGGCGTCGGTGTCGGCCTCGTTGGGCGGCACGGGGGTGTTCGGGACCAAGCCGGAGGGACCAGAGCAGGCGGCGAAGAACAAGGCAAGCGGGACAACGGACAAACGCATGGCGACTCCTCGGAGGTCATGCCGCAGGACGGCTGTTGTCGGACTATGCTCCCGAGCAGTGGAGGGCAACGCGTCGGTCGATGGGCGATCGGCTATACGGGGTGCCTGGTTGCGGACGTTGGAGGTGGTGATGATGCGTTGGTTGGCTCCCGCCCTGCTCATCGGAGTTGGGTGCTCGGACTACGGCTTCAACAAGCCTCCCACCTCTCCAGAGCTCGCGGACACGGACACGGACACGGACACCGATTCCGACACGGACTCGGATGCCGATACAGACACGGACGCTGACGCGGACTCGGATGCCGATGCAGACACGGACGCCGACGCGGACTCGGATGCCGATGCGGATACCGATGCCGACGCAGACACCGATCCCCTGGTGTGTGGGGACTTCGACTTCGGTTGGTCCTGGATGGCCAGCATCCAGTTTGCCGACCAGGCCGATCCCGTCGATGCATCGGGGCGCGCCTGGTACGAGGTCTCCTACAATACCTCCGGCTTGTTCCCGGTGAGCATCCCCCACCAGGACATCCCCGTGGGCAATGACCGCATCTATATCGCCGACTTCGACCTCTCCGTGCTCCCCAACCAGCTCGAGCTCGATCTCCAGACCGACGATGGCATCGTGCTCTATGTCAACGGCACTCTGATCGGGCAGTATGGAGGCCCGTGGCAGCAAGAGGGCTGCGTCAACGAGCTCGCCAACTGCATCAACACCATCGCGGTGGACCCCGTGGATATCACCCCCAATCTGTTGATCGGCTCCAACCGCATCTCTGCGCGGGTGTCCAATCCTGTGGCCAACGCGTACTTCGAGCTGATCCCGGTGTGTACGGATCCCTGAGCAGGACCGGTTAAGGTTGGCGGCCAGGAGGCCTATTGGCACACGCCCCAGGACCGTACGGAAGGCTCGCGCGCTTTGTTCTCGCGAACCGGTCCCCTGTCGCTATCGGCCTTGTTGTCCTGGTGTTGTTCAGTATCTTCCTCGGAATTCCCCCTCGGGTGAATCCCGATCTGCTCAGCTTGTTGCCTCCAGATCAGCCCACCGTGCAGGCTCTCACTCGGCTCAATGAGACCGAAGGGGGCGTGTCTCTCGTCACCCTCGCCTTCGAGTCCGACGATCCCAAAGTGCTCGAGAGCTATCTCGAAGAGGTCACGGCCGATCTCGAAGCGCTCGACCGGGTGGAGTACGCCATCCACGAGGTGGACCCGGATCTGGCCCGCCAGCTCGGCTTGCTTCAGCTCCAGGCCTCCGAGCTGCTCGAGCTGAACGTACGCCTCAAGGGGGCCCTCGCCCTCGGCCCGGCCCTCAATCCCTTCGTCACTCAGCGGCTCATGGCCATGGGGCCGCTCACCGATCGCATCCAGAAGCTCTCTGAGGCGCCCAGTTTCCTGGCGGGGTCCGAAGGCACCGGCCGGATCTTGGTTCGCCCCGCAGGCAGCGCCAACGACCAGCCCTTTGCCATCGCGGTGATGGACGATGTCGAAGCCGTGCTCGCCGACAACCAGCGCGACGGGGTCCGGACGGCGTGGATCGGTGGCGCGTACCGGCACAATGTCGAGGATTTCAAGGGAATTCAGCAGGATATGCTGTGGACCAGTCTCACCAGCCTGGTGCTCGTGCTGGGGGTGATCGTGGTCGCCTTCCGTAGCTGGCGGGGCACGATATTGGTGTTTGTACCGTTGCTATCGGCCAATATCGTGGTGCTTGCGCTGGTCTGGCTCACCATGGACAGCCTCAACACCTACACCAGCTTTGGCACCGCCATCCTGATCGGGCTGGGCATCGACTTTGCCGTGCACCTCGTCGGGCGCTACCGCGAGTATCGGGGCCGCGGGGTCGAGCTCGAAGAAGCGGTCGAGATGGCTTGGGACCGCACAGGGCCGCCCTGCATGACCGCCGCGCTCACCTCTGCGGCGGGCTTCCTGGCGTTGTCTGCGGCGGACTTCCAGGGCTTCGCTCAGCTCGGCTTCCTGCTCGCCATGGGGCTGATGATCTGTCTCGGCGCCATGCTGGTGTTGCTCCCGCTGCTCATCCCCACCTTCGACCCCGCTCCTCCGCGCTCTCTCGCAGGGGGCCTCGGTGGGTCGGATCAGAGCAGCAAATCGACCTATCGGCTGGCTCCCTTGGCTCTGTCCATCGCAGTGCTGGTCACCGGTGTGGTCGGCGTTCGCGCCATTCCCCGGCTGCAGTGGGAGTACGACTTCAGCGAGCTTCGGCGCGACGGTCTGTCCTACTCCCAGCTCTCCGAGGCCGAGCGGGCGCTTGCGCGCGAGTCCTACACGCCGATGCTCGTCGACCTGGCCAGCGCAGAAGAGCTGGCCAGCACCCAGGATCGCGTCCAGGCTGCCATCGATGCGGGTAAGCTGCCCCATCTCTCCCGGACCTTGAGCATCCGAACGGTGCTTCCGGAAGATCAGGTCGACCGGGTGCACCAGCTCAAGGAGCTCGTCACCCAGCTCGATCACCCCAACCTCCGCTACCTGCCTCCGCCGCTGGTCCAGAAGCTACTTCCGCTCAAGGGCCAGGATATCGAGGTCCATCAGGTCGCCGACCTCCCGCTCCCGGTGCGCGATCTGTTGGGGGCGCGCAACCCCGATCAGCACAGGCTGTTGCTGATCCCCACGGGGAATATGTGGGATCTGCGCCAGGCTGCGGCCCTCGAGGCCGAGGTCGACACGGTGCTCGAGCCCGGCACGGTCGCGGGCAACTACGTCACGATGGGTGCGCTGTACCGGGTCATCAATCGAGACATGCCCCTGGTTGCGGGGCTGGCTGTGTTCATGGTGCTGCTCCTCACCTTCATCGATCTGCGCAAGATCCACTGGGTGATCGCTGCGATGGGCACCCTGGGCGCGGGCCTGGTGTGGGCGGCCTGGGCGGTTCAGGTGGTCGGGGTGAAGCTGTCGATCATCAATGTCGTGGGCGTACCGATCCTGGTCGGGATCGGCGTCGACGTGGTGATCCACCTGCTGCACAGGCTGCGAGACGAAGGCCCGGGCGGCGTGCGGCGAGCCCTGCGCACCACAGGAGTCGCCGCCTTCCTGTCTACGCTCACGACGATCGTGTCCTTCGCCAGCCTCACGGTAGCGGGCAACCGAGGCGTGCGTTCCCTCGGAATGCTCGTGGTGTTCGGCCTGATTGCAGTGTTCACGGCCAGCGCGATCCTGCTCCCGCTCGCCTGGGCTGCGGGCTTTCGGGTCACGGGTCGAGCGCCGGGAGAGGCGTCCGCCGAGGACGATCCTCCCCAGAGCTGATTCATTTCGAATGAACCTCGGGGTCGAGCGTCCGAGGTCGCGGTGACACTTCAGGGCGCCCGTGGTGTCTATTCGTCGCACAGGAGGAATCTGATGCGCATTCTGGCGATCTCAACCGCACTTCTGCTGGGCTCTACCGCTCTCGCAAGCAGCGAGCTCCAGGTCAAGAGCAGCATGCCCGTGATCCTGGTCCTCGACAACGAGACCCTGGGCACGATCCAGCCCCTCGAACCGCTGCTCGTGGATATCGGATCGGGGGTCCACAATCTGCGGCTGCGCGGCATGCTCGGAAAGGACCTGTACGACCGCGACCTGATCTTCGACGACGACACCCGCACGGAGCTGGTGTGGCAGCGCAAGGAGCTCCGCTTGGGTGCGGTGGTCAAGCTCGACCCGAACCGCGTGCCGGACTCGGACGGTTCCCTCGAACAGGACCTGGAGTACGCCTCGGCAGAGCCCCCCGCGCCAAGCCCAGAGCCCCCGCCCGTCGATGTCGAGCACAGCCATGGTGACGAGGCTGTGGCCGTAGCCCCCCAGCCGCGCGAACAGGGGCGCCCCGCCCTTGCCCGCCCGTCGAGTCCGGTGCTCAACCCCTTCGACTCGACCCCAGCGAGCCAGGCACCGCCCATCCAGGCACCGCCTCAGGTCCGGGAGGTGCCGGTCCCCGCGACCCCGCGAGGCACCGGGGGTTCGGTGGTGATCGAGGCCACGCCTGGCATGGATCTCTCGGTCACCCACGGCACCCAGCGATTGCGGATCACCGTCGAGAACGGGGAGCTCGTGGTCGAGGATGCCCGGGGCACCGAGATCCACTTCCCGTCGGATGGGTCTGCGTTCTAGCTCGCTATGGACGGCTCCGGTTAGAGCGGAGCGATGACCGGCTCTGCCAGGATTGGGTTCGCCGTGTTCGCGGGCCTCACCGTGCTCGCGGTGCTCGTTGGGCGGGCCACTCTCGAGCCAATCCCTCCAACGATCCCACCGATGATCGCGATCCCGCCGTTGATCTTCGGTATCTATCTGGTGGTCTCGTCGACCTGGATCCAGGATCTCGGCCTGTACGGCGCCACGATCGGACGGCTTCCGGCTCCGGTGCACTTCGTCGCTCAGGCGGTGGGCTTCGCGGTGGTGGGGGGCTCGGTGCTGATGATGCTTCGGCTCCCTCCGGACGGGGCCTCAGACATCCTCCGCGCGCTCCCCGCTCTCGACGCGGGCTGCCGCGGAGAGCCCGGAACCCGGGCGGACCGGATGGTCCTGCCCCGCGTGCAGGAGCTTCTCGCGCTCCGGGACTCCCAGGCGCCTTCGCTTCAGGACCAGCTCGATCGTGCGCTTCGAGCCACGCTGACGCGCTGTGCGGGTCAGGCTCGGGATGCCCTGCTCGCCCCCGATGGAGCCCACATCAGCTGGATAAAGCTACGAAGCTTCCTCTCCGAACACCCCGAGCTGCACGAGCTGCCGCCCGACGACCCGCTGTGGACGATTCCGTGGCGGGAGCGCCAGATGCCCGTCCGTGCTCCGCGCCCTGTTGAGGTCTTCCTGGAGTGAACCCCTACTTGAAGCGACCGGAGACCACCAGGCCCGGCGAGCGGCCCTCGAGCAGGAAGCCCGTGACCCCGACCCCGGCCCCGGCGGCGAAGCTGATGCCGGCCCCCAGGCTGAGCCAGTTCGCGGTGGACTGGGCCGATGCGAGTTGCTCGGGGGTGGTAGGGCAGCTGTCCTTCTCGCGGGGGTCGCAGCGGACCTTGCCCGAGGCACTGCCGGCGATGGCGTAGAGGATCCCGGAGACGACGATGAGTCCGCCGCCGATTGCGACCGGCGCCACCGGGAGCGAAGAGCCGCCGCCGGCCTCCTGACCGGGTGTAGGGGGCTTGCCCTTGGGGGTGGCGGCACCGGTGAGGGGGTCGTACCAGCTGGGCATGCGGAGCTCGACCTTCTCGCCCAGAAGATCCTCGCGGAAGGCGGAGCCGTCCTGCCAGTACCCGTAGATGGGGTAGCCGTTGCTGTTGAACACCTGGACCAGGTAGGGGACCTCGGCGCGGGCCTCTGGGGTGTCGGTGTAGGTCCCGTTCAGGAAGATCGCACCCTTCTTGGGGACGATGAGGCCCTGGTCGGTGGGGCCACCCATGGGGGCTTCGCCGGCATCTTCGATCATGGTGATGAGCGGGTGTCCCGCGGGGAGCTCGCCCCAGCCGAGGTCGGGGTCGGTGTAGGTGAACATCCGGCCCCAGCGCGTAGCTGCGACCTCGTCCTGCTGGTAAAAGCTGGCCATGGCCATGGCGCGGCCGAACTTGGCGAGCTGCTGGCGATCGGCCAGCGCGTCCAGGCAGGGCAGCAGATCCTGGGCCTTGCGAAGGGTGTTGAGCGCGCGCTCGATGTCCGCGTTCTGCAGGAGGCGATCCGCCTCTGCCATCGCGGTGTCGAGCTCTTCACCCGAGTAGATGGTGGAGCAGCCGCCGTCGTCTTGAGCACTAGCGGTGAACAGGGCGAAGAGGGTGATCAAGAGCCCGTTCCTCCCAATGAGGCGGGGCAGTCCTGCCGGGGGATGGGTTGGGCGTCCGGGAAGGAGGGGTCGAGGCCGAGGCACTCATCGGTGCGGGCGCCGTCGTTTCCGTCGCAGTCGCTGTCGATGCCGTCGGATTCGTCTTCCGGGGCGCAGGGGTAGATGGTTGGATCCGCGGGGGCGCAGTCGGCGTCGTCTGGGTAGTCGTCGCCGTCCGTGTCCGTCTCGCGTCCGCAGTCGCTGTCGCAGCCATCGCCACGCCGGTCGGGGGCAAAGGGATAGATGTCGCCGTTGAATGGAGCGCAGTCCGCATCCGGGTCGCCGGGCTCGCCCAGAGGCCACCCGTCCCCATCGCGATCCCACGCATCCAGGAATGCGTCATTCGAGACGTAGAAACAGCCGCTCAGGGCTGTAAGGAGCACCAGCATTCCGACGGTCGCGCAAGGGCGCATCGAACCTCCGGCGCCAGTGTATACGAGACGACCGCGCCTGGTCACTTTGTGACGAAGAGGAACTGTAGCCAGGGGGTCGCGAAGGCGGCGAAAGCGGCGGAGACGATGACCGGTGCTGTGCGCATCATGGTGGGGGTCGGGGCGTCGTCTTCTGTGGATGTGGGCTTGGCCTTGTGGCGCCAGGTAGCGAAGAGGTTGCCGATCTTGCCGGAGATGAGCAGAAAGCCGAGCCCGACGGGGATGTAGAGCAGGCCGTACCAGAGGGTGGCCTCGACCATGAACCAGGGGCCGAGCAGCGTGCCGATGCCGATCATGAGCTTGACGTCGCCCCCCTTCTGGACGCCCAGCACCCACAGCGGGTAGTGCACCGCGAAGGAGGCGAGGAGACCGAACACGCCGACCTGCCAGTGCCCTAGCGACGTGTTCATCACCAGACCGAGGGCGACCATGACCCCGGTGGTCCAGTTGTAGATCTTTCCCCATCGCACATCGGTGTACGTGGCGATGACGCAGCCGACTGCGAGGGCTGCGGCTTGGGGGGTCAGGGGGTCCATGGAAGCTCTCCTGCGAGCCACCGTAGCTCGATCTGGGTGAGCGCCTCGGCGAGCAGCGCGGCCAGGGGACTCGCGAACACCGTGACACCCAGCCAGAGCCCCAGCAGGGCCAAGCTGACGGCGATGGCTATCGAGGGGCGATCCTCGGGCGCCGATCCGTGTAGACTGGAGCTACCCTGGTGCCCCGTGGAAGCGGGTGGGCTCGTGTTGCGAGTTTCCGTTTTGGCACCATGCGTCAATCTGAGAGTCGTTGATACGTGGCGAAGTCCGCCATCCAGACATTTGGCAAGTACCAGATCCTCGAGCGCATCGCTACGGGGGGAACGGCAGAGATCTATAAAGCGAAGCTCGAGGGGATCGGCGGATTCCAGCGGACCTTCGCCATCAAACGCATCCTGCCCAACCTCTCGCAGCACTCCGACTACATCGCGATGTTGGTCGACGAAGCCAAGGTCGCAGGGCTGCTCTCCCACGCCAACATCGTGCAGATCCTCGATCTCGGCCAGGTCGACGGGATCTGGTACATCGCGATGGAATACGTCGACGGACGCGATCTCGGGGCGGTGCTTCGGCGCGCCAACCGAAAGGGGCTCTGCCTGCCAGTGCCCCACGCGGTCTTCATCGCCATCGAGCTGCTCAAGGGGCTCGAATATGCGCACCAGCGCCAGGTGATGCGCGGGGGCAAGGCCGTGCCCCTCAACATCATCCACCGAGACATCTCGCCGCCCAACATCCTGATGAGCTTCCAGGGCGAGGTGAAGCTCACGGACTTCGGCATCGCGCGCGCCAGCCTCAAGATGATGGAGACGGTCTCGGGCATCGTGAAGGGTCGCTTCGACTACATGAGCCCCGAGCAGGCCGAGGGGCGCAAGGATCTCGACCAGCGCTCCGACATCTTCTCGGTCGGTGTGGGGCTCTACGAGATGCTCACAGGGGTCCATCCCTTCCGGGCCGAGAGCGAGCTGGGCACGGTAGAGCGGGTGCGCACCGGCAAGTACACCGCGGTGTCCACTCGCAACCCCGAGGTCCCTTTCGCGCTGCAGACCATCGTCGATCGCGCCCTGCAGGTCGATCGCGACAAGCGATACCCCAGTGCCACGGCCTTCAAGGAAGCCCTCGACAAGTTCTTCCACGAGGCGGGGTTCATCTTCACCCACGCCACATTGGCCACCTATGTGAAGGGGCTGTTCCCCGAGTCCAACAAGAAGAAACGGGCACCGGGTACGCCCACGGGCAGTGTGGGGCGCGACTTCGCCGCGGGCGACCACACCGGGGTCATGGACCGCCCGCGCAACCAGCCCACGCCAACCGGGGGTTTTGGTGCCGAAGACCTGGACGCCACGGCGATTCGGCCCAATCCTCTCGCCGCCGCTGCGGCGCTCGGCCCGCCCACTCCTGCTCCGATGACCGACCCCGCCATGGTCGCCGACGAGCTCGAGACCGTCATCGGTCATGGCAACGACTTCGCCGAAGATGGCGACGAGATCGCCACGGTCATCCGCCAGTCTCCGTTCGCCGACGACGCGCTCATGGCGCTCGAGCCCAAGCCCCTGTACTCCACCGAGGTCGGTGAAGACCCCCCACAGGCGCGGTCGCGAGGCTTCGAAGTCGAACCGCAGCCGTCCTACACCGGCGCGCTTCCTGTTGCCACGCGGCCCTCTCTGATCGGCTGGCTCGGCGTGGTGCTCTCCGTGGTGTGTCTGGTCGTGGGCATCTTGCTCGGCAGTGTGCTGGGCACCGGTGGCGCCTTCCTGGTCGGTGTCGGAGGGGCCCCCCCGGTGATCGCTCCGGTGGTCCGGGTGCTCGCTCAGCGCGATGTCGAGGTCCTGCTCGACGGCAAACCCGCCAAGCGCAACTTCACCATCCCGCCGGATATCGACAAGAACCTCGAGGTCCGTGCCGAAGGTCAGCGCTGGTCCATCCCCCTGAAGATGGCGCCCGGCGAGGTCCGCGTGTTCATCATCCAGGTGCCCAAGCCCGATTGAGCGCCACCTTGTTAGACGGACCCGATGTCTGAAGTCGCTGTGAAACGCACCCCGGTGTCCATCGCCCTCGCTGCCCTCAAGCAGCTCCGGCCCAAGCAGTGGGCCAAGCAGGTGTTCATCTTCCCGGCGCTCGTGTTCTCCGGGCACTTCTTCTTCCCGGGCGATGTGCTGCGGGCGGTGCTGGCTGCGGGGGTGTTCAGCTTGCTCGCGAGCAGTGGCTACATCCTCAACGACTACCTCGATCGCGAGGCGGACCGGAAGCACCCCAAGAAGAAGTTCCGGCCCATCGCCTCGGGGGCGCTGACCACGACCGAGGCCTTCGCGCTCATGGCGTTGTGCCTGGTGGTCGGCGCGGGTGTGGGGCTGTGGATCTCGGTGCCATTCCTGCTCATCTCCTTCACCTATCTCGCGACCACGCTGTCCTACAGCTTCTACTTCAAGCACCGCGTCATCCTCGACGTGATGTTCCTCGCTTCGGGCTTTGTCTGGCGGGTCATCGGCGGGGCAGTCGCCATCCGGGTCCACGTCAGCCCGTGGCTATTCCTCTGTGCCGCCTTCCTGGCGCTATTCCTCGGGTTCAACAAGCGCAGGGGCGAGCTCATCAAGCTCGGAAAGGACGGGGGTACCCGCAAGAACCTCCAGTACTACTCCCGCGAGATGCTGGTAGAGCTCCAGTCCATCGTCACCTCCTCGGTGGTGATCAGCTACGCGCTGTACACGGTTCAGGGCCACAACGGGTGGATGGTCGTGACCATCCCGTTCGTGCTCTACGGTGTGTTCCGCTACATCTACCTGGTCGACCAGGGAGCGGGCGATGCTCCGGACGAGACCGTCGTGAGCGACTGGCCGTTCATCTTCAACGGCCTGCTCTACCTGGTGGTCGCCATCGCCGTCATCGTGCTCGATGGCTGGGGTGTGCTGCCCATGCTGCTGCTGCAGGGGCCCTGATCGGTCGGCGCTGATTCGGCTGCCACGGGGCGCTCCGGGACTGTTAGGCTGTCGGTATGCTCCTCCTCGCTGCTGCATTGTTCACCGCACAGGCAGGTCTCTCCGAGCGGTCCTACGAGCGCGCCGTAGACCTGGTCGGTGGCCTCTACCTCTACCCCGACAAGGCCGACGCCCCGGCGATGCTCCGCGAGGCTGCGGAGGCTCTATCGGACAACCTGCACTGGCTGCTCGTGGACTCCCAGGGCAATGCCGTCAACCTCCGTCATGGGGATGGTCGGCTCATCGGCAGCGTCAGCGTTGCCAACCTGGAGACGCTCCCAGCAGCGCTGCTCTCTCTCGAGCAGCTCGTGCTCAACGCGGGGGTCGAGATCGATGACGATGTCGATGTGCGCCTCATCCTGCTCAAGGGCATGACCCGCGCTCTCGATCGGTACTCCCGGGTGCTCTCGGGAGACGGCCTCGATCGCTTCGATGTGCGGCTCAAGGGCACTCTGGTCGGGGTTGGTCTCACCATCCGTATCCGCGACGACGAGCTGTGGATCACCCGGGTCACCGCTGGGGGCCCTGCAGATCTGGGCGGGGTGAAGGTGGGCGACAAGGTCGTTCGGATCGACGGTCGTTCCACGGTCAATATGCCCACACGGGAGGCCACACGGAAGATCCGCGGCGAAGAGGGTACCGATGTGGTGTTCACCGTCCTCCGCGATGCCAACGAGCTGGTGTTGCCCCTCACCCGGGCTCAGATCGTGGTCCCCAACGTCGAATCGCGGGTCCTCGAGGGCGATGTGGGCCTGGTGAAGATCACCCATGTCAGCCAGCGCACCGTCGAGAACCTGCTCGGCGAGCTCGATGCCCTCGAGAAGCAGGGCGCTCTCGAGCATGGGCTGATTCTCGACCTCCGCGGAAACACCGGCGGCTCCATGAAAGAGAGCGCAAGAGCGGTCGACGAGTTCGTGGACTCCGGCATGTTGCTGCGCACAGTGGGGCACGATGGCGGCCGGGTGCGCAACCTACAGGCCCGCATGGACGGGACCGAAGGCGGGGCCATCCTCGACCTCCCGGTGGTGATCCTCACCGACGAGCGCACCGCTTCGGGAGCGGAGATTCTGGCGGGCAGCCTGCTGGAGCTCGACCGCGCGGTGCTGGTCGGCACCCGCAGCTATGGCAAGGGCACGGTCCAGAAGATCTACCCCCTCGACGAGGGCGCCCGACTCAAGCTCACGGTCGCCCAGTACCTGCTTGCGAACGACCGGGTCATCGCCGATGTGGGCATCGTCCCGGATGTGGTGGTCGGGGAGATCTCCCTCGACAGCTACGGGGTCCACTACGACGGCTGGGACCCCGAGAGGCTGCGGACCCCACGCGAAGAGATCGTGCCCTGGGTTCTCGAGGGTTTCTCCTGGCGAAGCGCCGATGTCGAGGTCGGCAACGCGGTCGAAGAGATCGCCCGCCTCACGATCCTGGACACCCCCGGGGCCAAGCGGAGCGCGCTGCTCACTGTTCTGCGCAAGCATGCGGCGGAGGTCGGGACGCTGGAGTCCGCTCACCTCGACGAAGCCTTTGCGGCCCGGGGCATCGACTGGTCGCCGGGAGAGCAGCCCCTGGCGCACCTCCCTCCGGTCAAGGTGGTGGTGCGCAGCGAGCCCGACGAGTCCCGCCCCGACGTGATTCGGGTGGTGGCCGAGCTCGAGAACCGCGGCGAGGTCCCGCTGTACCGGGCTGCCGTAGAGCTAAGCTCCGAGTTCTCCGCCTGGGACGGGCTGGTGATGCCGGTCGGCCGCGTAGAGCCCGGCGCCACGGTGTCGGGAGAGGTCTATGTGCCTCTGCATACCGGGGTGAACCCGCGCGAGGACTCGGTCGATGTGCGGGTCAGTGCTCACGGGGTCGCGGCGGTGTCGGTCGCCCAGGCGGTGCTGCACGCCGAGAGTCAGCTCGAGCCCCGGGTAGAGGGGCGGGTGAAGCTGGTGAAGGATGGAGAGGGGGTTCGCGCCGTGGTCACCCTCCTCAACCGAAGCAAGGTCGATCTGGAAGGGGTCGAGGTGCACTTCGGCTACCCGGGCGACGTAGATGTAGAGCTCGTCGATCGGGCCGCCCGGGTGCCGGTCTTGCCCGCCCGGGGAAGCCACGCGTTCTCCCTCGCGATGTCGGTCGGCGAGGGCGCCCCGGATCTGTTGCCCATGCGCCTCGTTGTCGAGACCCCCGAGTATGGCAAGCTCCAGACTTGGCCCCTCGAGCTCCCCATGGATGGCCGCGAGGTTGTGATGACTCCGCCCCGGATTCGGGCGCTGCAACACCCGCTCAACGCCCCCGCGGGCCCCTTCGAGTTCTCGGTTCGCGCGGATGATGATGGGGAGATCGATCACGTCGTCCTGTACCGGAATGGCGAGAAGGTCGCGTGGGCTGGTGGCTCCACCCGACGGGTCGATCTGGTGACTACGGTCGAGCTCGAGGCCGGTGTGAATCGCCTGCTCGTGGTCACCGAGGACGACAATGGGCTTCGAGAGCGAGCCCAGTTCGTCATCCGCGGCCTGCCCTCAGATGCCAGTGTCGATGCACCCTGACAGCGCGGTCCTGTATTTGGCTCTGTGAAGTCGATTCGGATCCGGTAGGATCCGGTCATGTGGTGGCTCCTCCCACTTTCCGCATATGGTGCAGACGTATGTGTGCCGTTGACCTACTCCCGATCGGGTTGTGCGCTGCGGTACGCGACCGTGTCCCAGGCGATCTCCCAGGTCGAGAGCCAGGCGGGTAGCCACCGGATCTTCGTAGAGCAGGGCCACCGGGAATCCAACCCGATCCGGTTCCGCGGCGGGGTCGCGGCCAGCGATATCTCGGTCATCGGCGACCCGGGCGACCCCGTGGTCTTCGACGCCACGGGTGTGGGCAACACGGGCATCGTCCAGATGACCGCCAATGGCGTGGGCTCCCTCGAGAACGTCTCCATCATCGCGCTGCAGGGAAATCGTGGAATCAGCCTGGTCTCCGGCAGCCTCGTGCTCGACGATGTGCGGGTGCGCCACGCGGCGGGCGTGCTCAACTCCATCAATCGGGCGGTGACGGTGAGCGGGGGCGACCTCACCGCAACCAACCTCCAGGTGGGTCCGTGGATCGCCAACGCCCGGGACGGTGCCGGGCTCGAGGTCTCGGGGGGCTCGGCCACGCTCATCGGGGGTATATTCCGGGATGTCCGTGGCTCTCGCGGGGGGGCGGTCGCCGTCCGCTCCGGGGCCATCATCGACGGGCTCAGCTTCGAGAACAACTTCGCGGGAAACCAGGGTGGGGGCGCAATTTTCGTCGAAGAGCCCACAGAGTCTGTGTCGATCCTGAACAATACCTTCGTCGGCAACTCGGGGGCTAGCGGCGGAGGGGCGGTCCGGATCGAGTCCAGCACCGGGGTGAACCTCCACGACAACCTGTTCTGCTCCAACGCGGCGCCCACGAACGGGGGGGCGGTGTTCGTCCTGGACAACAATGTCGATGTGCGGCGGAACCTGTTCTGGGACAACAGCTCGGGGACCGGCGGCGGCCTATACCTGGCGAACAGCTCCGGTATCAACGCCCAGGTGCTCCAGAACACCTTCGCCCGCAACCAGGCGACCACCGGTGCGGCACTGTACGGCTTTCCTTCGACCAGCCTCACCGCCACCGAGAATATCGCGATCGGCCACTCCACTGCGCCCTTTGAGGGGGTGGACACAGCGGCCTCCAACCAGTTCTTCGACAACAACGGCTTCACCAATGGGGCGGCTTTTGTCGTCGATCCCCGCTTCGATGCACGGGCTTGCTCCTGGGAGGCGATCCGCCCACCCTGTGATGCATCCCCACCGGTCAACTCCGCTGCCATCGGAAATCTCGGTGCGGTCCAGACCTGCGGGCCTCCGGATAGCGACGCCGACGGCTTGCTCGATGGCTTCGAGCTGGGCTTGTTTCTGGACGCCGCAGCGGTAGACTCCGATTCAGATGGGTACCCCGACGGGTTGGAGTGCGACAACGGCCAAGGCGCGCCAGTGCGCAACGGGGGCTTCGAGGATGATATGACCCTCACGGGGGCTTCTGCTCTCGCAGACTCGGAGGTGCCGAGCTGGACCGCAGCCTCGGGCGGCCAGATCGAGGTGCGCCAGTCGGGAGTGGGTGGCGTCCCCAGCGCAGAGGGGGGCTACCATATCGAGCTCGAGGTCAGCGGCACGGAGGGCGTCTACCAGGATGTCATCACCGTGCCCGGCGAGGAGCTCGTCGTGCGCTTCGCCCATCGCGGTCGCAATGGTACCGACACCGTCGGCTTCCGGGCCTACGATCCAGGGGGAAGCGCTCCGGGGCTCACTTCCTTCGATGCCGGCACCGGCAGCTGGACCTCCCAGGAATCCGTCTACACCGTGCCCGCGGCTCAGACCCTCACCCGGTTCGAGTGGATCCCCATCAGCCCAGGCGATGGGGCGGGGAACTTCCTGGACGCGGTCTATATCGGTCCTCGCAATGACACCGACGGTGATGGGCTGGTCGACTGTCTGGACGCGGACTCTGACGGCGATGGCGTGTCCGATGCCACCGAGCTGAGCTGGGGCACCAACCCCAAGCTCGTGGACACCGATGGCGATGGGGTGAATGACGATGTCGACCCCGCACCGCTGCTTCGGGACACCGACTCCGATGGGCTACCGGACTTCTTCGAGCAGGCGATGGGCTCGGATATCGGCTCTGGCGACTCCGATGGCGATGGGCTGGCGGATGCGGTCGAGTGTCCGCAGCTCACCGACCCCCTGCTCAACGGGGGCTTCGAGATCTTGGCGATGGCGCCCCCGGCGAGCTGGGATTGGTACCCGGAGTCCGCCGTGGCGGGGTGGAGCACCACCAACTCCCAGGGGAATTTCGAGCTCTTGGTGCCGGGTACGGACGCGGCATTCCCCGCGACCCCGGTCTCAGGTGTGCTCGCCACCGAAGTCTACGCGGACGAGCCAGCCACCCTGTACCAGCTGCTCGCCACCACGCCCGGAGAGGTCATCCACTACCGCTTCTCCCATCACGGGCGGGGCTCCATCCCCGACACCGTTCAGCTCATCGCACACGACCCCGTCGATCCCCCCACGGTGGTCGTCGAGGTCACCGACGCGGCGGCCGATGGATGGCAGGTCTACCAGGGTACCTACACCGTGCCCGCCGGGCAGACGCTCACCCGCTTCGGCTTCCGCGATGTGTACACACCCGGCGAGAACGCGGGAAACTTCCTGGACGGGATCGCGCTCTCACCCAACAACGATGTCGACGGAGATGGGCTGTCCAACTGCATAGACCTGGACTCGGACGCCGATGGCATCCCCGATGCGGGGGAAGCGGGCGCGGGGACCGATCCCCTCAACGCCGACACCGATGGCGATGGCATGCTGGACGGCGTGGACAGCCTCCCTCTCGTCGTGGACGCCGATGGGGATGGTCAGCACGTCTCCGAGGGCGACTGTGACGACACCGACGCCACGATCTACACCGGCGCCGCCGAGCTCTGCGATGGGGTGGACAACGACTGCGATGGGGCCACAGATGACGCAGATGCCAGCCTTGCGGATGGCGATCTGTACTACCTCGACGCCGACTTCGACGGGTATGGAGACGCCGCCGAACCGGTAGGGTTCGCCTGCAACCCGGTGGTCGGTCGGTCGACCACATCCGACGACTGCGATGACTCGAACTCGAGTATCTACCCGGGCGCACCCGAGCTGTGCGATGGGGTCGATGACGACTGCGATGGCCAGCTGGATCCCACCGAAGTGGACGCCGATCTCGATGGGTACCTGGGCTGTCTCGATGACTGCGACGACGGCAATCCCTCGATCTTCCCCGGGGCGACGGAGAGCTGCGATGGGGTCGATCAGAACTGCTCCGGTACGGTCGACGATGCCCAGGCCCAGGCCCAGGTCTGGTATGCAGATCTCGATGGGGATGGCTTCGGTGACCCCAACAACCCCGGCATGGGCTGTCCCGCGCCGGCTGGCTATGTGGCGAGCGCCTCGGACTGCAACGACGGCGATGCGCTGATCTTCCCCGGGGCGGTCGAGGCCTGCGATGGCATCGACAACGACTGCAACTCCCAGATCGATGACGGAGCCCCTCCGATCGACTGGTACCAGGACCTCGATGGGGATGGCTTCGGGTCGGCCGTGCGGGTCCAGAGCTGCGATCAGCCCAGCGGGTACGTGGCCCTCGACACGGACTGTGACGACGCCGATCCGGGCGTCAATCCAGCCGCGGACGAGTTCTGTGATGCCACGGACTGGAACTGCGACGGCGACCTCAGCCTGGGCGCGGTCGATGCCTACGCGCTGTGGCTGGACCGCGATGCTGATGGCTATGGCGACCCGACCGAGTCCCTCGAGGACTGCTCGATTCTCAGCTCCTACGTCACCAACCCCGACGACTGTGACGACGCCCAACCCCTCGCATATGACGGGGCGGTCGAGGTCTGTGATGGCGTAGACAACGACTGTGATGGCTCCCTCGATGGGAGCGATGCCGTGGGAGCGACTCCCTGGTACCCCGATCTCGACAACGATTTCTTCGGGGCGGGCGCGCCCTTGGTCCAGTGTGTACAGCCCTTGGGCTACCGGGCCGACGCGACGGACTGCGACGACCTCGACAACTCCATCAACCCCGGGGCTCCAGAGCAGTGCGATGGCATCGACCACAACTGCAATGGCTCCACCGATGATGGGGTGGTCGAGTCGCTGTGGTACCTGGACGCCGACGATGACGGCTTCGGGGATGATGCAGTCACCCTGCTCAACTGCCTCCAGCCGGTGGGCTATGTCTCCCTCGCGGGGGACTGCGATGACGCCAATGCCCTCGTGAATCCCGGGGTGGTCGAGCTCTGTGATGGGGTGGACGACAACTGCTCGGGCAGCGAGGCGGATGGGGTCGATCCACAGCCCTTCTTCATCGACGATGACAACGACGGCTGGGGAGCCAATGGGTCGGTGGACTACCGGTGCTTCCCCGGACCGGGGCTGGCCGACCAGGCGGGGGACTGCGATGACACCGACTCCACGGTGAACCCGATCGCTCCAGAGCTCTGCGATGGACTGGATAACGACTGCGACACCCTGGTCGATGTGTTCGCGACCGACGCTATGCTGCACTGGGTGGATGTCGACGGGGATGGCTACGGCGACCCCGATGAGTCGGCGGATGCGTTCTGTGTCGGCGATGCTCCGGCGGGCTGGGTGTCCAACAATATCGACTGCGACGACACCGAGCCCCTCGCATGGCAAGGCGCTCCGGAGCAGTGCGGGGATGGGGTCGACAACAACTGCGATGGGCTGACCGATGCCGAAGATGTCGACGCCATCGGGGTGGGTCTGTGGGTGCCGGACGGGGACGGGGACAGCTTCGGAGACGACTCCGCCGAGCCGATTGCCTCCTGCGAGCCCGTGTCCGACGCGGTGTTGGGGGACGCGACCGACTGCGACGACACCAACAGCGCGGTCAACTCCGCTGCGCCCGAGGTCTGCGATGGGGTCGACAATGACTGCAATGGGCTCGTGGACTCGGACGATCCGGGGGCCTTGGTCGACGAGCTCACCGGCTGGTTCCCCGATGGTGATGCCGATGGCTACGGCGATGCTGCGGCCGAGCCCCTGCTCGCCTGTGATATGCCCGAGGGCTATGTGCTGGACGCGACCGACTGCGATGACACTCTGGTCGATGTGTCTCCCGAGGGCGTCGAGGAGTGCGGTGATGGTCTCGACAACGACTGCGACCCCGACACCACGGACATCTGCCGGAGCGCCGGGGGCAGTGGGTGCCGCTGCGATGCGCGGGGAGCGGTGAGCGGCGGCTGGTTCCTGCTGCTCGTCGGCTTGTTCGCCAGGCGCAGGAGGGCTGCCTGAGCCCCGTGCTCCTGGTGCTGACACCGGGAATCGGTCTCGACTCCTACCGTCCGCTCCTCGGGGCGCTTCGGGATGCGGGGCACGAGGTCCGGGTGGTCGATCATCCCTGCGCCAACCAGGACTCCAAGGCGCTCGTTCAGGCCATCGCACGGGCCGCAGAGCCCATGCCCGCCGACACGATCGTGGTCGCCCACGGTCTGGGTGCCACCCTCGCGTTGATGGCCGACTCCAAGCTCGAGGTCGAGCGCTACGTCTTGCTCTCTCCGGTGCTCGCCCACTGGCCGGTCCAGGCCTCGCTCCAGGTCGCCAATGCTCGACCGCTGGATGGGGTCGATGTGGGGCGTCTCGGCTCCGTCCACCCCGACCTGATCACCGAGCTGCTCGGCGAAGAGCCCGCCCAGCTGGGCTGTGTGCCCACCCGGTTCGCAGCAGAGGTGCAGAGCTGGGCGGGAGGGGCGCCGATCCCGCTCGAGCTCGGCTCCATCCACCGGCCGGTGTGGATGGCGGTGTCTCTGGGGGACAACCTCGCCGGGGTCGAGGTCGGGGTCCCGGCGAGCCGGGCGCTTCCGGACCGGGAGCTGGTGCGGCTAGGCATCACCCGCCTCGACCCGCGGGACTACTCCCACCTGGGCATGCTGCTCCGTGAGGTGCCTATCCGAGCCGCCGTGGGGGCGGTGCGATGATGGTCCTGGCGCTATTGCTGGGCTGCATCAAGACCCCCGAGCCGCTCGGCGTGGGGGTCCATATTCCCACTCAGGACGGGGCGGAGGTGCATCTGCGCCACGCTCCAGGGGACGGCCCGGTCGTGCTGCTCTGTCATGGCATCAGCAGCAACGCGCGCTTCTGGGATCTGGAGCCCGGGCGGAGCCTGGTGCGCTACCTCAACGAGCGCGGCTACGATGTGTGGAATCTCGATCTGCGCGGCCATGGCGAGGCCGTGCACGACGGGGCGGGGGATCGTCAGCACGCGGGCTGGACCATCGACGACTATGGCAACCGCGACCTCCCCGCCGCCATCGCCTATATCCGCGAGCAGACCGGGGCGGAAGAGCTCGCCTATGTCGGGCATAGCATGGGGGGCATGGTCCTGGCGGTGTATCTGGCCCACACCCCGGACCCGCCGCTGACGAGTGCGGTGGTCGTGGGCTCGCCACTGGACTTCCACGACCCGGACCTGCTGTGGAAGACCCTGATGGGCGCGAGCAAGCCGGTGATGCGCACCATGGCCTTCCTGCCTACGCACTCGCTGGCCCGCGCGATGGTGCCGATGCGACGGAGCTTGGTGCTGGGCACCGACACCTTGCTCCACAACCCTGCCAATATGGCGCGCCGGCCCGAGGCGCGGATGCTGACCACCGTGGTCTCTCCGCTGTCCCGAGGCGAGGCCGAGCAGTTTGGCCTGGCCCTGGAAGGCGGGGAGTTCGTCTCCATGGACGGAAGCATCGAGTACCGCAAAGCCCTCGGTGGGGTCGGGGTTCCGATGCTCTTCATCGCGGGTCGTGCCGACCGGATCGTCAGCCCCGACCGGGTGATGGGCTACTACGAGGCGGTGGGCAGCGAGGACAAGCGCTTCCTGCTGTTATCGCGCTCCAACGGCATGTCTGCGGACTACGGCCACCTCGATATGGGCCTCGGTGACCACGTCGAAGCCGAGGTCTTCGCCCCCATCGAGGCCTGGCTCTCGGAGCACCGCTGATGCGCTGGACCCAGGGCAGTCTGGTGGTGGAGCGGGTCGGCGGCGCGCTGTGGCTGGAGTCCGAGGGCATCGGGCTGCTGGTCGATGCTCCGCCGGGCTGCTCCCTCGCGCTCGGGGATCGGGCCGCGCGGCTGCGCTCGATCCTGTTGCTGAGCGGGCGTCTCGATCGGGTGGGGGGCCTGGTCTCGGTGTTCGCCTCGCTACAGCGCAGCGCCGAGGTCCCCCTGGTGCTCCGCTCTCCGCTGTCGGATGAGCGTGGCGTGGCCCTGGCCGAGGCCTGGCAGCGGAGCTGGGGCGACTACCCGCTCACCCTGGACGCCGTCGCGCCGGGGGGCCGCTTCGATATCGGCGCGGCAGAGGTGGGGTCCATGGCGCTTCGGCACCCGACCGGTGGGCCCCCGCCCATGGGCGTGGCGCTGAGCTGGGCGGGGGCGCGGGTCGCGATCCTGCCGCGCTGTCGGCCGGATGGTGCAGCCCGGCGAATCTGCCGCGATGCGGATCTGGTGATCTGTGAGCTCGGTGGGGGCGGGCTCTCAGCAGCATCTGCGGTAGAGCTCGCGGGCCCGGCCGAGCTGTGGGTGAGTCCCATGCCTGCGGAGCAATAGCCTACTCGTCTTCTTCGAAGTGGAAGCGGCCGCTCTTGAGGTAGCGGAGCACGGCGACCACGACCTCGGGCTTGACCATCACGAAGGTGTGGGTGGCGCGCACGGTGAGCTCGGCCTCGGCGCCGGGCAGGCGGGTGGACTCCACGGTGACGGTCATATCGTCGTCGCCGGGGAGCAGCGGGTTGAAGCCGTCTGGAGTACCGCGGCTGCCCGCGATGGTGGCGAAGCGGATGGTGGGGAGGGGGATCTCGCCGATGCGGTCGCGGTGGAGCTGGCGTAGCGATGGGCCGCTGGTGGCCTGGGCGATGGGCCCTGCTGACCACACATGCTCGGCGATCTCCGCGCCGCGGTTGGGGGTGGCGATCATGACCAAGCGGTTGGGCTTGATGCGCTTCTTCCAGGCGCTGTCCCGGGCCAAGAGCACCCGCGCGACGATGCCGCCCATGCTGTGGCACACAAAAGACACGCGAGAGACGTGCTCTGCGCGATCGAGCACGCGCTCGACCTGGGCGGCGTGGTCTTCGAGAGAGCGCCTTGTGCTGGGGTAGTTGATGGCCTCGGCGTCGTAGCCGGCCCGGCGCAGCGCCCGGGTCATGGGGCCGAAGCTGTCTTTGCTACGAAAGATCCCGTGGAGGAGCAGCACGAGGTGGCGGTCGCTCTTGAGGAGGTTGCGGGTGGCGGCGACCCGGTCGAAGTGAGCCTTGCAGTGGTCCCAGGTGCCCCAGGTGATGCGCACATCCGAGGGATCGAGCAGCCGGTGGTGGCCGCTGACGATGTTCTCTTGGATGCGCCAGCCCGAGCACACATACTCGTCTGCCCAGAGCTGCTTCCCGCCGAAGGTGGGGAAGAAAAGGCTGAGGGGGGGCGGCTGGATCGCGGGATTGCTCATCGCTGATCTCATAGCGCGATGAGCATGGCGAGGTCGACAGGGAGCCGGCTAAGAAGAAGCATGCGCCGAGGTATCGACCCCGATCTGTACTCCTACCTGTCCTTTCGCGACTTCCTCCGCGACTGGTATGCGGCGCGCAAGGCGGCGGACAAGCGGTTCAGCCATCGGCTGTTCGCGCGCAGGGCCGGGGTCAGCTCTCCCTCGCTCCTCAACGAGGTCATCGGGGGGCGCCGCAACCTCACCCCCCGCACCCTCGAGGGCTTCATCGCGGCGCTGGGCCTGGACGAAGAGGGGTCTGCCTTCTTCTCGGCGCTGGTCCAGCTCGATCAGGGGGCCACCGATGACGAGCGCAACGAGGCCTTTCGGCGGGTCGAGAGCAGCCGCAGGTTCCGAAGCGCCCGTCGCATCGAGGGGGCGTCCTTTCGGTACCTATCCACCTGGTACTACCCGGCGATTCGTGAGCTCGCCCTGTGCCGAAACTTCCAGGCCGAACCCGAGTGGATCGCGCAGCAGCTCCAGCCTTCCATCACGGTGGCTCAGGCCCGCCAGGCCCTCGAGGCCTTGTTCGAGCTGGGCATGCTGGAGCGGACCGAAGACGGGGTTCGGGTCCCCGAGCTGTCTCTGGCCACCCCGCACCAGGTCACTGGCCTGGCGGTGAACAACTACCACAAGCAGATGCTCCAGCGGGCTGCGGACTCGGTCGAGCAAGCCCACCCGGACTCGCGCCATCTACTTGGTGTGACGGTTGCAATCCCGCAGTCGATGGTGCCTCGGATCAAGCGGGAGCTCAACGCCATGCAGGAGCGGCTGCTGCATCTATGTGACGATGCGGTCGACGATGCGGATAGGGTGGTCCAGGTACACCTGGCGCTGGTACCGCTGACCCGGGGGGGCACATGAGATCCGCAGCACTATTCCTGGCGCTGGCGGCCTGCGATCCGACCGGAGACGGCACCGCTGTGGGCAATCCGGGCCAGCTCGATGTCTACGTGCAGAACGTGCCCGACGCGCTGCGCCTCGACTCCGCAGAGTTCAGCATCGCGGTCATCGAGTTGGTGGGCTGCGACCGCGATGTCGCCATTCTCCAGCTCGACACCGTCTTCGATGCCCTGGGCCCCTCTCCGGTGGCGGTCCCGGCGGGGGATTGGTGCAAGACCGTCGTGCTCCCGTCCGGAGAGGACTCGTTCAGCCTGTCCGGTGTAGACGCCGACGATCGACCCTTCGAGATCGCGCTCTCCCCACAGCCCTTCGTGCTCGAGGGCGAGTACACCATCGACGGCAACCAGGTCGTGCTCACCCTCTCCTTGGCCGATCAGGCCAGCCAGTTCACAACAGACGAAGCCGAGCCGGATCCGGTCAGCGGGGGGATCGAGGGGGCGCCGTCTCTGGTGGTGGCCGATGGGTTGTTCACGGATGCAGATGCCGATGGGCGGGCCACGGACGAGGTTCTTCTGGCGGTCGCCGTCGAGCCGGCGGCGGACTGCGGCTGTGGCCACACCTCCCAGCCATCGGTGGGATTCGTGGCGCTGGCGGGCTTGCTGGGTTGGCGTCGACGGCGAGCCCGCTGATACCCTTCAGCGGCGGCGTCGGAACCACAGCGGGATGAGGGCGAGAGCGCCTACGGCCATGCCGCGGCCGCCGATCACCGAGCCACCGGGGCAGCCGGCTTCGGGCAGTGGCGGGGCTTCTGCGACCTCATCTCCGGGATCGAGGCGGTAGTCCGGCCCCTCGACCGAGTCGGGCACATCGTCGTTGTCGGAGTCGGTGTCGAGGTAGTCGGGGATGCCATCCCCATCGAAGTCTCCGTCGCCCTCCTCGCTCGTGGGGATGCCGTCGTCGTCATCGTCTTCGTCTACGAAGTCTGCGATCCCGTCTCCATCGGTGTCGACCGTGCCCTCGATGGAGTCGGGGACGCCGTCTCCGTCGCTGTCTTCGCCGTTGGGGTCCCCACCGAGCTCCTCCTCGAGGTAGTTGGGGATGCCATCCCCGTCGGTGTCGAGGGTGGGGTCGGTGTCCGCGCCGTCGCAGTCCTGGTCGATATCATCGCCGGGGATGTCGTAGCTTCCGGGGTTGATCTCGGCGTCGGAGTCGTCGCAGTCCCCCGGCTGGAGGGCGGCCTCTGGGGGGGGATCGCAGGCGACCTGGAGGGTGGAGTCCGGGCCATAGGAATCGCCATCGGAGTCGGTGTAGTAGGGCGTCGCGGTGCTCTCCTCGATGATCGTGTCGTCATCGTCGGCGAGGCCGTCGCAGTCGTTGTCGACCCCGTCGCAGACTTCTGGTGCGCCCTGGTAGACGGTGTTGTTGGCGTCATCGCAGTCGTTGCTGTTCTCGACCGCGCCCACGGGGACGGTGCAGAGCACGTAGGGGACGGCGGGATCGCCCTGCCCATCTCCATCTTCGTCGATGAAGTACAGGGTGCCATTGATGGCATTGTCGTCGATGACTCCGTTGCAGTCGTTGTCCTGGAAGTTGCAGGTCTCGATCCCGATGGGGCTGATGTTGGCGTTGAGATCGTCGCAGTCGCCGGCATTGTCGGCCAAGCCGACCCCGTCGCAGGAGATGATGGCGAGGGTGGGGTCGCCGAATCCGTCCTGATCGTAGTCCCCGAAGTAGAGCTCGCCATCTGAGGGAGAGTCGTCGACCAGGCCGTTGCAGTCGTCGTCGATGGCATTGCAGAGCTCATCGGCGTTGGGGTTGACGGTCTCGCTGGCGTCGTCACAGTCGCCGCTGAGCTCGCTATACCCGGGAGGCTGGAGGCAGTCGGTGAGGGTGTCCGAGTCGTCGCCGTAGAGGTCGCCGTCGTCATCCCGATACCAGGTGACGACATCGGTGTTCTCGTCGATGGCCCCGTCGCAGTCGTTGTCCACGCCGTCGAGGCACTGGTCGAAGGCCCCGGGGTTGGTGGTGGCGACCGTATCGTCGCAGTCGTCGTCGGTGAGAGAGAGACCGGCGACCAGCTCGCAGGCGATGACCGGGGTGCCCGCGTCTCCGTAGGTGTCTCCGTCGGCGTCGATGAACAGGGTCAGCGCGTCGATGGCGTCCTCGTCGACCAGCCCATCGCAGTCGTTGTCGAGGAGGTCGCAGAGCTCTGAGGCGGCCGGATTGACGGCCCCGTTGAGGTCGTTGCAGTCGGTGTCGTCGTCGACATAGCCCGCCAGCGCATCGCAGCTGGTGTAGGGGTCGTTGGCATCGCCGAAGCCGTCGCTATCTACGTCGCGGTAGCGGGTAGCGACCCCGGTGGAGTCGGGCGGATCGATGAGGTTGTCGCAGTCGTTGTCGATGCCATCACAGAGCTCGGCGCGCCCTGCCCAGGCCTCGGCCTCGGTGTCGTCGCAGTCCCCGCTGTTGGAGACGTAGCCCGAAGGGGGAGTGCATACCGAGAGCGCCGTTCCGGGGTCCCCGTAGCTATCGCCGTCGAGGTCGGCGTAGTAGGTCCCGGCGTCGACCGGGCTCTCGTCGACGGTGCCATTGCAGTTGTCATCTGTGTTGTTGCAGAGCTCGTCTGCGCCGGGCCGGATGGAGGCATCGCTGTCGTCGCAGTCGGTGCTGTCGAGCACATGGCCAGCGGGGGCGGTGCAGTCGTTGACCGGTGTGCCGGGCTCTCCGAAGCCGTCACCGTCCGCGTCGGGGTAGAAGTCCTGGTCGGCGATGCCCTCGTCGACAGTTCCGTCGCAGTCGTCGTCGATATTGTTGCACTGCTCGCCGGCGCCCGGGAAGGTGCTGGCGGCGCTGTCATCGCAGTCGGTGTCGTCGGTGACGTAGCCCACGGGGGAGTCGCAGGCGGTCTGGCCGATGGAGGCATCGCCGAAGCCGTCGCTGTCGGTGTCTGCGTACCAGGCTGTGGCGTCGGTGGCCCCGGCGTCGACGGTCCCGTCGCAGTCGTCGTCGATGTCATTGCAGACCTCGGCCGCCGCAGGGGAGCGCCCCGGGTCGGTGTCGTCGCAGTCGGTGTTGTCGGAGACGTGCCCGGCGGGTTGGTTGCAGGCGCTCGCCGTGGCCGAGGCATTGCCGTAGGAGTCCCCGTCATTGTCGAGGTACCAGGTGGAGGCGTCGCTCGCACCCTGGTCTGTGGTGCCGTTGCAGTCGTCGTCGATCCCGTTGCAGACCTCGGTCCGGGCCGGGTTCACGCTGGCGTTGCTGTCGTTGCAGTCGGTGTTGTCGCCGATGTAGCCGGCTGGGGCGGTGCAGGCGCTGACCGTGCTGCCCGGATCTCCGTAGTTGTCGGAGTCGGAGTCCGCGTAGAAGGTGGACTCTACACCCTCGTCGATGTTCGAGTCGCAGTCCTGATCGATGCCATCGCAGATCTCGGGCCGGGTGGGGTAGATGGTGTCGTTATTGTCGTCGCAGTCGGTGTCGTCGGTGACATACCCGCCGACCGCGCCGCAGGAGAGTGCGGTGACGCTGGGGTTTCCGTAGCCATCGCCATCCCCGTCTTCGAAGTAGGAGGTGGTGGCCAGCCCCTCATCGGTGCTGCCGTCGCAGTCGTCGTCGATGTCGTTGCAGACCTCTGTGGCGCCGGGCCGGATGCTGCTGTTGGTGTCGTTGCAGTCGGTGTTGTTGGAGACGTGACCGTTGGGGGCGGAGCACTGCTGAATGGCATTGCCGGCGCCGTAGCCATCGCCGTCATTGTCGGGCCAGTAGCTGTTGAGCAGGCCTTCATCGGTGCTGCCATCGCAGTCATCATCCGACCCGTTGCAGACCTCTGTGGCGCCGGGGAAGATGCTGTTGTTGCCGTCGTTGCAGTCGCCGTTGCTGGATGCATAGCCGCTGGGCTGTGAGCAGCTGATCTGGGTGGTGCTGGTGCCGTAGCCGTCGCCGTCGCTGTCTCGGTAGTAGGTGTTGGTGGCGATGCCCTCGTCGGTGCTGCCGTCGCAGTCGTCGTCCGTGCCGTTGCAGACCTCTGTGGCGCCGGGGCGGATGTTGGCATTGCTGTCGTTGCAGTCGTTGTTGTTGCCGGCCTTGCCGTTGGGGATGGAGCAGGCCTGTCCAAAGCCCCCGGAGCCGTATCCGTCGTTGTCATTGTCGGTGTAGTAGGAGAGCAGAACGCCCTCGTCGGTGCTTCCATCGCAGTCGTCGTCGGTGCCGTTGCAGACCTCGGTGGCGTTTGGGGAGATCCCGGAGTTGGCGTCGTTGCAGTCTCCTGGAGTCGACCCGTCTGCACAGCTGGCTGCGCTGCCGCAGAACCCGTCGCCATCGTTGTCGACCCATGGCGCGCAGCCGGAGTCGGCGGCGTCTGCGTTGGCGTCGCAGTCGTTGTCGAGCGTGTCGCTGCAGAGCGCGTAGGAACTCTCGCTATTTCCGGGAAATTCGTTGGAGCTGAAGTCGTCACAGTCATCGGGTGCAGAGCCGTCTACGCAGTTGGCGCTCTCGCAGAACCCGTCGCCATCGTCGTCGACCCATGGCGCGCAGCCGGGGTCGACGGGGTCGGTGTTCCCATCGCAGTCGTTGTCCATCGCGTCGCTGCAGAGCGCGTAGGAGTTTTCGTTGTTCCCTGGAGTCTCGTAGAAGCTCGAGTCGTTGCAGTCTCCGGGAAGGGATCCGTCTACGCAGCCGGCGGTGCTGCCGCAGAACCCGTCGCCATCGTTGTCGACCCATGGCGCGCAGTCGGGGTCGACGGGGTCGGTGTTCCCATCGCAGTCGTTGTCCAGCCCGTCGCTGCAGAGCCCGTAGGAGTTCTCGCTATTTCCGGGAACTTCGTTGGAGCTGAGGTCGTTGCAGTCTCCGGGCGCAGAACCGTCTACGCAGTTGGCGCTCTCGCAGAACCCGTCGCCATCGTTGTCGACCCATGGCGCGCAGCCGGGATCGAAAAAGTCGGGACTTCCATCGCAGTCGTTGTCCAGCCCGTCGCTGCAGAGCGCGTAGGAACTCTCGACTACGCCGGGGTTGATGTTCCGATCGTTGTCGTCGCAGTCATTGGTCTCGGCGAAGTAGCCATCGCCGTCGGTGTCGGTGAAGTTGAGGCCGCTGTCGATGCCGCCGTCGATGACGTGGCCGTTGCGTGTGGCGGGGTCGGATGAGTCGACGACGCGGTCGAGCTCTACATCGTCGGTCTGGACGTCCCGAAAGTCGACATCGAGCCCACTGGTCATGGTGCGCCCAGAGTCGCCCCCATCTTGAGCGAGAGCCGAGAACAGAGTGAGGATCAGCAGCATCGGAACTCCAACGCCACTAGTTTACACGTTCGTTCGATGACCTCGCGCGGATTGTGCTCTGCCGCTGTTGTGGGGGACTGGCGATCAGTCCTGGGGCTGGAGATCGTGGGCGATCGAATTGCACAGATCGGCGATTCGATGCTTGTCTGGGCGATCCATCTTGAGCTCCCGACGGAGGTTGCCGAAGGCGACCTCCATGGCCAGCCGGCGCGCCGGCGCCAGATGCGGCTCGAGGTGCCGATCGAAGTGGCGGTAGGTGCGCCGCCACTGGAGCTCGGTGGGGTGGGCACGAAGCTCGGTCAGGTCGGTCATGACCAGGACCCGAGCCTCGGCGGGGGCAATATGCGGCACGCTGGCTTGCGTGGTGTCGCAAGCCGGCGTGAGAGCGAGAGATGCGAGGAGTGCGACGGAGAGGAAGCGCATGGAGGGACTCGCGAGGAGGGAGGGTGGGGAGGGGCCTCAAGTGTAGGACGCGAGCCGCGGGAACGGATCGTGATCAAGGAGCAAGGGGGGAAATGCTGGGGGGATCGCGTTTGGGAGCGCGGCGCATCTCGATTTTGGATTAACAAGACAGGTTGACTTGTCAATAGACCGGAACCCATTGAGGCCCTTGTTGTTGATTGAGTAATAGATTTCCCGATATGTTTCCGATTTCCTATTTGGGATAGGCTCGTTGGCATTGGGCTAGATTGAGCACGGCCTGGGGGAATCGCCCTGTGGATGCGAAAAATTAGCGGGAAGCGTTCTTCCCAATTGGTTCGCGTATAATCAGCGTTCTATCGTTAACCGAAGTTGGCACGGGTCTCGCATATGTCCTCCACGACACCCGGGAAACCGGTGATGACCGAAAAGAAGGGGCTTGGCTCTTTCTTCGGAAAGTCAGTCAGAACTGATCTTTGACGTCAAAAATCCCCATGAAGGCCAGGTGATGGCCCCCTGCTTCGGCAGGCGGACCTATCGCAACGGCAGTTGTCGGATAGACGCCCTCTGAGCCCCTCGGTCAGCTTGCTGAACGGGAAGGTGAACAGAGAGCGGGATCCAGCGCAGGGCAAACGTCCAGGCACCGCTTGCGGTGATTGGCACGGGTTGTTCGTACTCACGGCGAGGGTCGTGAGCGTGTCACGACAGCTTGACGAACCTTGAAGGGGAAAACAGAAGCCCATGGAAGGAGAAGACTTCGGGAAGCTCGTGGCAACGCGGGTCTGGAGTCTGGTCTCTTGTTCGGAAGAAAGCCTCGAGGTCGGACCTCGCTGGGTGGAGCGTTCGCGCTCTGAAGCAGCGGTGGAGAACGACGAGGGGGCATAGCTCGCGCAGTGATGCGTGAGAAGCTGAGCAAGAGTGGCGTTCTTCGAAGGGTGCATGCGCATCGGGGACGGCGGCAACGCATAGAACCCTATGCTCTCTGCGGGACGCTTCGGCGGTCTGTAGAGGGGTGCAGCGTCCATGAGCCCAGCGGGGCCATCGTTCTTCGGAGCGGGGGTCAGGCGGGGCAAGCGAGAGAGGGGGCATTCCGCAAGGGGTGTCGAGCCGCGAGGCTCTGAGAGATCTTCGCTCGCTATTCGATTCGGCAACGGATCGGGTTGTGGATGGTGTCGAGGAGGTCGATGAGAGTCGGCTTTTGAACCGAAAACGATGCGAATCCTGTCCGGCTGGGGTGCAACAATCCCCGAACGGCCCTGGAACCTGAACCGGTGAGGTGGTGAGAAACCACGAGGTCGGCAGTCGACTGGCAGCAAGTGGAGTTGGCCAGTCCTCGAACGAAGCCGCTTCGGCGGCTTCATCGGCTGGTCCAGAGTCGGGAGTACGGAAGCAGGACGTACCACGAGAGCGAATCTTGAAGAGAGGCGAATTCAGTTCGCGTATGGCGAGACCCTCCCCGCAAGGAAGGGAGAAGCTGTGCAATGTGAATCTGAAGGGCCGAGAGGCGTAGCGTCGAGGGTGACGTAAAGTCCAGAGGGAGACTCCGAGGAAGCTGTAAACAGGCGACTGCGGAGGGGATGTATTGTAGAAGCCATGAGGGCCCGCCGGAGACGGTAAAGGTCGAGATGGAGGCGACGAATCCAAGAGTCGCGAGCAAGACATTCTGATGGAAGGCCTGCAGAGATGCAGGAGAGAAAGTCCATCCCTGAGGGACCGACGAACACCGCGGATGCCACTGACGGGTGCGAGCCTGGCAGAGCGCAACTTGTGTCGAAAGTCTCTGGAGAAGACGCTTCCATCGGTGTTTTGGGTGTCAACCCAAGAGCCCCGCAGGTCTCAGGACTTGCGGGGCTCTTCGTATTTCTGGGGTCTACACCATGCCGGTTCGCAGGAGGCGGGCCCAGGCGGCGAAGCCCTGGGGGAGCGGCTTGCCCGAGCCGATCAGCAGCTGGCCGCCGCCGACCACCAGCTCGGCCAGGCCCTCTGGTGGGGCGAGGCCGTAGCGGATCAGGGTCTGGGATCGCTCGTCGAGCAGGGCTCGATCGGACCCTTGGGGCGCGATGGGCTCGGCGCGGTCGAGTCCGCTGAGGGCGTGGCGGGTGAGCGAGCCCAGCCGGGGCCCGTCGAGTACGGCGCATAGGGGCAGGGACTGCAGCCGGGCTCGGACGCTTCGCCCCAGCTCCAGGTCCTCCCAGTCCAGGTCCACGGTGGGTGCGGGTGGCGGGTGGCCGACGAAGAACCGAAGCGGCTCGTCGCCTCGTGGGTCTGGGTGGGCGTGGAAGCAGGCCGGGTCCAGGGCGGTGGCGTCGGGGCTCAAGATGAACGGAAACTGCCTACAGGTGCGGGGCTTTGTGTGGGCGCCCAGCTCGGCGTGCAGCCAGCAGCCGTCCTTCCAGAACACACAGCGGCCCCAGTTGTGGCGCAGGTGGGCGCCGACGATCGGGCGGTCGATGCCGAGCTGTTTGGCGTGGCGGAGCAGGGCTTCGCGCTCTTCGGGGTGCACGCGGACCCGGAGCCCCTGACAGCTCGCGCCGCACTGTGCGCAGCGGTGCCTCAACGTGGGTGGGCTCCGGCGCGCTGGGCCCGGTAGCCGGCGATCAGCGCATCCAGCGCGGCTTCTTCGGCCCCCATCTCGTCCAGGCGCCGGTGGAACTGTCGCCGGCGGGCGATGCCGCCGACCACCAGCAGGATGCCGGCCAGCCCGAACAGGCCGTCCATATTGGCCAGCACAGCCATCCCCAGCCCACTGGACTCGAGCCGGGAGCGCCACTTCTGATCGATCTCGTCGATGAAGCCGCCGGTGGCCGAGTGAATGGCCCCCTCGATCTCGGCGCCATGAGAGAGCTGGAAGATCAGCTCAGCCACCGCCTCGTCGCCGTACTCGGTGCGGAGCCAGCCGATGAAGTCGGCGGACTGGGCGTAGGCGATTCGGGCGCGGATCGGGTCGGCCGGAAAGCCCCGGGAGAGCCCGTTGAGGGAGAGCAGCGAGCCGCCGGCGACCCCGCGGGCCAGGGTGTAGGTGGTGTCTGGGCCCACCTCGCCAGCCCACACCTGAGCGAGCCCTTCCTGGAGCCAGGTGGGGGGCTGGGTGGGCTGGAAGGCTCGGCCGAGCAGGATGTGCACGAGCTCGTGGCGGAGGACCTGTTCGAGGGGCTTCTGGTTGCCGGCGCGGATGGAGGGGGAGCGAAGCAGGACCAGCCCGAGCGAGGGATAGGCCACCCCTTCGGCCCAGGAGGGTGCGCGGCCGGGTTGAAGCGACTTGAACTGGGCATCGGAGCGCGCCAGGTAGATGTGGGTGGTGCCGCCGAGGGGCACGCGGAGCTCCCGAGACAGCTGGGGCAGCTGTTGTTCGGCGTGGCGCGACAGGCGGAGCAGGGTGTCGAGGTCTTCGGAGGCCCCGTGGAACACCACATACGGACCCCGGACCGTCTCCCAGCCCGCTGGAATGGGCGGAAGTTCGGCATTGGGTGCGAGCACCACATCGTCGATGGGGCGGGTGAATTCCTGGGCTACCGCCGGTGCGGAGCTGAACAGGGCGAGCAGGATGGGGAGGAGGAATCGCATGCCGGGTATAGTGTACGCGATGCGATGACAGACAACCCCAACCTGCCTGGATGGGGAGGGCGGGATACCCCTCGAACCATGGTTCGTGACCGCTGGCTCTGGGCTGCGTTGATCATCGGCTTGGTGCTTCGGCTCATCCCGATGGAGCTCTGGCCTCAGACCGAGTGTGTGCGCGACGAGTGTATCTATCGGTACCTGGCGAGCGGCATCCAGAAGACGGGTGTGATGGGGGTTACCACCAAGGGCTGGCTCGCGGCACCGGGCTACCCGTACGCCATGGCCTGGTCCAAGCAGTACCTGGGATCGTACTTCACCCTCAAGTGGTTTCAGGTCGCGCTCTCGGTCAGCTCCATCCCGGTGATCTACGCGCTGAGCGCCAAGGTGCTCGACGGCGATCCCGAGGCGGTGCGGCGGCGCGCGGCGCGGTGGGCGGCCTGGTTGTTGGCGCTGCATCCGACGGTCGCCTGGTACAGCAGCACCTGGTGGATCGAGACCATCTACATCGGTTTCCTGCTGCCGGCGATCGTGGCGGTGCTCTATGCTCGGGACGGGGGGCGGGCTTCGGTGGTCTGGGGGACTGCGGCGGGCTTGGCGCTCGGCATCTGCATCTTGTTTCGGGGTGTGGCGACCTGGCTCCCGCCGATGTTCATCGTCGCGCTGCTCTGGCCGGATGGGGGCGTGTCCACCGTGCTGGATTCGCTCCGGAGCCGCTGGAAGCCCACCATGGCCTTGGTGGCTGCGGTCTTCCTCTGCTGTGCGCCGTACAGCTGGTTTGCCTCGCACCGCTATGGGGGCTTTGTGGTCTCGGATGCCACGGTGGGCCACGTCATGTACCTGGGAAATAACGACTTCCCCCCGCTCACATTCGACTATGGCAACGGCGTGCTCACCCAGCCGCTGTACTACCGGTACATCGGTCAGGGGCGTCGATTCTGCGACCGCAAGCGGCCTCCGGTGCAGTCTGCTCGGTGTGATGTGAAGGCGGCCACGGCTTGGATCCGCCAGCACCCCGGGGAGTTCGTCGCGCGTATTCCGCTGCGGCTGGCCCAGCAGTTCAACCCCAACACCTTCCTCACGCGGCATATCCGCTGGGGATATTTTCGGGGGATTCCGTGGGCGCTCAAGGAGCTCCTCTGTCTGTGGATCGCGGGGACCAGCGTGCTGATCGTGCTCGGCGGCACCCTCGGGGGCATCGCTCGGGGCCGGGGAGCGTATGCGCTGATGGCCGGGGGCACCATCGCCTACACCTTGTTTGCGGCGGCCGTGATGTATGGCATGTCCCGGTTCAGGCTGCCTCTCGAGCCGTTGTGGATCGTGTGGCTGGCCGCCGTGATCGCCCGTCCTTCGGCGACCATCGAGGCTCTGCGGGCTTCTCGGGTCCGCGCTGCGGCCGTCATCGCGACCCTGCCGATCCTCGTCGGACTCATGGGCTGGTTCGCGCTCACAGGATTTCCGATGTTCTGGCATTGATGGGTCGGATACAACACACAGGCTGGAGGAGCGCCCGTGCGTCTGTTGCCCCTGTTCCTGTTGATCGCCTGCGAGCCGATGCCCGCCACCGGAAATCCGCTGGCCCCGGTCCCTGCTGCGCGTAGCTCCCGTATCGCAGCGCCCGGTCCTGCTGCTCCCGTGGCCGCAGACGAGTTCGACTTCGACGAAGATGCCAAGGAGATCGACGGCCCGGAGTCCGAGATCCTCGATCCCGCCGCGTTGCTGGCGATGTCTCAGGGCAAGCCGCCGCCTCCGACACCGGTCGCACCGCAGCCGGCTCCCGTGGTGCCCGCTCCTGTCGTTCCGGTTCCGGTCATGGTTCCGGTCCCGCAGCCCGCTCCGGTTGCTGTGTGGGACCCCGCGTCGGCTGTGCCACCGAACTGGGGGGTCCGCCTCGTCTCCACCTTGGTCGACACCCAGCCACCCCGCGCGGTGTTGGGGTTGGCCGATGGCAAGGAGGTCGTGGTCAAGCCCGGCAGCTTCTTGCCCGATCAGCGCTTGGTGGTGATGGCGGTGGGCCGCAATGCTGTGCAGGTCAGCCGGGTCGTTCCCGATGGGTACCAGGCCCGGGTCGAGACGCGGATGTTGTCGTCGTTGTTCCCGAGTCAGAACATGGGGTCAGGCCGTTAGCCGGCGAGCCCTGACACACCCGACCGCCCCGCGGGCCTACGTCCGAAACCACTCATGCCCGAGCCCCATTGTTTCCATCGCCTGACAAGTTGTCACAGACCGACTCTTGACAACTTCGTATATCGGGCATTTTGGGGGGGGTAATTCCTCTTTGGATGGCCCGCAGGTCACCGCCAGACCCGGTTTTTCGCAGATCTCCGCCGGTAGCCTGATCCCCGTCCTTGGAGAACCCATGCGTGCCCTGTTCTTGCTTCCGTTGTTCGTCTCGCTGCCGGCCTGGTCCCAGGATCTGGAGGATGCGGGCTTCCAGAACCTCGTCGGCCTGTCCTTTTCCGGGAATGGCGAGGCCTTGTCGGGCACGCAGCTCCTCGAGGCGGCCGAGCGCTCCGCCCAGAGCCTGAGGGGCTCTGCGAGCGCGGGGGAGCGGGGTGATGCCGCGTATAGCGTGCCAATCTCGGCTCCGGCGGCGCTGCTCGCGCCCCGGGTGAGCCTGGACTACTCCT
>Ga0316208_1000393_pt1 | contig 55510 bp, 48 predicted proteins | sample 3monopyrite_MG_FD_204944 | JGI IMG/M metagenome (GOLD analysis project Ga0316208, IMG submission 204944) | Microbial mat bacterial communities from mineral coupon in-situ incubated in ocean water Damariscotta River, Maine, United States -... | ecosystem: Environmental > Aquatic > Marine >... | reverse complement strand
TCACATCTGACATTAAGGGCGCCGTGCATACCAGCCTTCGCCAAGATAGCGCTCACAAACATGTCGCGGGTTCGGCAACCTATATTGACGATATGGCCGAGCCAAAAAACCTGCTGCATCTTTATGTTGCAATGAGTGAAAAAGCCCATGCTGACATTACGGGTATGGACCTTGGTGCGGTGCGCGCTGCCAAGGGGGTGGCTTGTGTGCTAACAGCAGATGATATTCCAGGCCATAATGATGTAAGTCCCTTTGCGGGTGATGACCCATTGTTTGCAGAAAGCTTAGTCGAGTATGTTGGTCAACCCATTTTTGCCGTGGCAGCGAACAGTATTGAAGAAGCTATTGCCGCCGCCAAACTTGCTAAAGTCAACTATGCTGAAAAACCACATGTGCTTACAATCGATGAAGCCGCCGAGGCTGGCCTTACAATCGAGCAGGCACAGAAAATGGGGCAGGGCGATGCTGAGGCAGCGCTTTCTGTAGCGCCGCATCGTCTCCAGGGTAGCTTCCGCATTGGCGGTCAGGATCACTTTTATCTTGAAGGGCAAATTGCCTTCGCAACACCAGAGGAAGACGGCGATATTCACGTGTATTCGTCCACTCAGCACCCAAGCGAAGTGCAACATTTGGTGGCACATGTTCTTGGCCTTCCCACGAACGCTGTAACGGTTGAAGTACGGCGCATGGGTGGCGGCTTTGGCGGCAAAGAAACACACCCCGCGATGTTTGCTGCAATGGCGGCACTCGCCGCGACAAAAACCGGGCGGCCCGCAAAACTCCGGCTTGACCGGGACGATGATATGATCATGACCGGTAAGCGGCATGATTTTAAATATGAGTATGATGTAGGCTTTGACAGGGATGGCTGTATTCTGGGATTAAACATTGAAATGGCGTCCCGTTGTGGGCGCTCAACTGACCTGTCGCCTGCGATTAATGACCGTGCCATGTTTCATGCAGACAATTGTTATTTTCTCTCGGATGTGATGATCAGGTCACATCGCTACAAAACCCATACGGTGTCGAACACGGCTTTTCGTGGTTTTGGTGGCCCACAAGGCATGATTGGTATCGAGCGTGTGATCGAGGATATTGCTCGTGCGCTGGGCAAAGACCCGCTTGATGTGCGCATGATAAACCTGTACGGCGAAGCCGGGCGCAATACCACACCGTTTGGTATGAAAGTTGAAGATAATGTTGCCCCTGAAATCCTAACTACGCTCGCTGAAAGTGCTCAATACCGTGCGCGCCGCGATGAAATACGCGCCTTTAACGCAGACAGTCAATATTTGAAAAAAGGTATTGCCATTACGCCGGTAAAGTTCGGCATTAGTTTCACGACAACCCATCTTAATCAAGCGGGTGCGCTTGTGCATATTTATGCTGATGGTAGTGTACACCTTAACCACGGCGGCACAGAGATGGGGCAGGGCCTTTTCACGAAAGTTGCACAAGTGGTGGCGGAAGAGTTTCAAATCGATATAGACCACATTAAAATAACGGCAACAACGACAGCCAAGGTACCTAATACGTCCGCAACGGCTGCTTCATCGGGCTCAGACCTTAACGGGATGGCTGCCCTTGATGCGGCAAGGCAAATCAAGCGACGGCTTGTTGAATTTGCAGCTGAAAAATATGATTGCCCCAAAGACCGTATTAGTTTCCGTAACAATAATGTTTATATTGAAAACAAAAAAATAGCTTTTGCCGACCTAACGCAGCAGGCATATCTTGGTCGGGTGTCACTTTCTTCAACAGGCTTCTATAAAACCCCAAAAATTAAATATGACCGTACCCTGCATAAGGGTAGGCCGTTCTTATATTTCTCATATGGGGCTGCGGTTTCTGAGGTCATTATTGATACACTGACAGGCGAGAATAAGGTCCTTAGAACCGATATTCTCCATGAAACAGGCCGGTCGCTTAATCCAGCGATTGACCTTGGCCAAATTGAAGGTGCCTTTATACAAGGTATGGGCTGGTTAACGACCGAGGAACTTGTGTTTGATGATGCAGGGCGTTTACGTACTCACGCACCGTCTACTTACAAAATTCCAGCGTGTTCTGACCGACCTGACGAGATGAATATCACCCTCTGGCACAAAGGCCGCAACACTGAGGCAACGGTTCATAGGTCTAAAGCTGTCGGCGAGCCCCCTTTTATGTTAGCAAACAGTGTTTTTATGGCGTTGCTTGATGCTGTATCGAGTGTAGGTAATTATAAAACACCAGTTGAGATGGATGCGCCAGCCACACCAGAAAAAGTATTGATGGCTGTGACCGCGCAAAAGACAATTATGAAGAGCGCCTAACCATGCAAAACTGGGTTCAAGCTGCCCGAAAACTGCTCACGGATGAAGGCGTATGTGTGATGGTGACGGTGGTGTCAACCAAGGGGTCAGCGCCGCGCGCGGCGGGCACCAAGATGCTGGTATCAGCTAAGGCTCTGGAAGGGACCATCGGTGGTGGAAACCTTGAGTTTCAAGTGATTGAGCAAGCGAGAAAATTACTTACGTCAGATGGCTCTTCTTATGTAATCCAGCACTATGCCCTTGGACCGCTTTTGGAGCAATGCTGTGGCGGTAGTGTAGAGATGTTACTGGAACGGCTTGATGTAAAAAATGCTGTTTTTCTTGAGAAACTACCAAAAGCCTTCTTGAAAACCTGTTTTACAGAAGACCATTTTACCAAAGAATGGTCTGACGAGTATCAACGCCATGCGCTGGTGTTTTGGGGAGAAGGTGGCAAACGAATGGACACAGCAAAAGGTGCTGCCATCATAGTGGAGGAAGTGGGCCGTCAGCCACAGCCGCTTTATATGTTTGGGGCAGGCCATGTTGGCCGTGCGGTGGCGAACGCGCTTGCGCCGCTACCATTTGACATAGTTTGGGTGGATAGCCGCGCAGACGAATTTCCGAATGTGAGGCCCGAAAACGCGGCCATGCATGTTGATGACGACTATCTAAAATATGTGGATGCTGCTCCTGATAGGGCGCTTTATCTGGTGTTCACGCATAGTCACCAGCTTGATTATGATGTGACCGCAAGAATTTTGAAAAGAGACGACGCAGCTTACTGTGGTATGATTGGCTCAATGACCAAGCGCGCGCGCTTTGAAAAACGTATGCTGCGTGAGAATGTTCTGACAGAAACGGACTTGCCTAAATTTATCTGCCCTATTGGTCTGTCTGATATTGAAGGCAAAGAACCCGCTGTTATTGCTGCTGCCGTTGCCGCGCAGCTACTGACTTATATTAAGTACCCTTCATAGGCACGCTGGTATGCAGGCCGTTTCTGAAGGCGGTTATGGTAGCTATCAAGTATCGGGTATTGATCCATTAACCCAACGTGACGTGCCATAAAACAACTATGCCCAATTAAAATATCTGCACCCGAAAAACTATTACCTAATAAGTATTCACGGGCTTTAAGGGTATTAGAGAGAATTTCGGCGCGTATTTTGAAGTCATCCCTTCCTCGCTCTGCGAGTTTGGGGTCATGTTTGGGGCCTGAAGGCCGCATGCTATTGTTAAAATACAACATAATGGCTGGGTCCATTTCAGTACCAGCAAATACACACCACTGATAATACATAGCGCGTTCAGCAGAGCCAACAGATGGGGCCAGTTTTTTCTCTGGGCATTCGTCAATCAGCTGCAGTACAATCGCAACAGATTCAAACATGGAATAGTTTGGTGTTTTGAGTGCAGGCACAACACCAAGCGGCTGTATTTTACGGTAGGGTTCACCCTGTTGTTCATTTTGCAACAAATTAACATCTGAGCTTTTATAGGGAACCCCCAGTTCTTCCAAAACCCATTTTGCACGCTGTGACCGTGTTGGCGGCCATTCAAATAGCTCGATCATAACACTCCCCCTTTACTGGCATACAAGCCAGCACCGACTATACCGTACCTTATGTTTGGCGGCAACAGCGCACCCTAAAGGCTTAAAGGGGCAATGTTGAAGAGAAATAGGGCGTTGTTTTTATTTGTTCAGCAAGAAAATCAATGAACACGCGCACTCGTGGCGGCAGGTAGCGGTCATAGGGGTAGAGGGCAGCGATATAGGCATCATTCGGCATATAACCGGTTAATACGGGTACTAATTTACCCGCTTTCACATGCTCAGCTACTTCCCAGTATGTTTTGAAAATAAGACCCACCCCGGCGAGCGCCCATTCGGTAAGAGCTGCGCCATTATTACTGTCAAGCGAACCTGAAACAGGCAGTTCGTAAATGCCGTTTTTGTCCATGAAGCGCCAACGGAATTGTTTAGACCCCGGGAAGCGCAACAACAGGCAGTTGTGGTGCACAAGATCATGAGGTGTTTCTGGTGTGCTGGCTCTCAACAGATACTCGGGAGACGCAAAAATATAGCGGGGACAAGGGGCAAGAATGCGGGACTTTAAGCTACTGTCAACAAGCGGACCGATGCGAATGGAAATATCAAGGCCATCAGCCAGTAAATCCACCAGCGCATCTGTCATACGGTATTGCACATGAATGTCAGGATATCTTGCTGTGAACTCCGGAATTTTATGGATGAGGAAGGCATTACCGAAGCTGCTGCTACTTGTTACTTTAAGGGTGCCCTTTGGTGCGTCACTTCCTTCGATGATACGGCTTTCTGCTTCTTCGACCCGGCGCCTTATGTCGAGGCAGTCATCATAGTAAAGCTTTCCAGCTTCTGTAATGCTGACTTTTCGTGTGGTGCGAATAAATAATGTTACGCCCAGATGCCCTTCAAGGCGGGCGATGCGACTGCTAACAAGGGCAGGTGACATACGCAAGGCGCGGCCCGCCTCAGAGAAGCTGCCTTTCTCCACCACACTTGCGAATACACGCATGTCATCAAAAATATCCATGTCTTTTATTATCAAAAATATTTTGAAAAACCTAAAGATTATTGTGGATTATATAATAAGTGGACGGGGTGTATGCTCTATGATTGGGTTTTTTGGCCCTTTGCAAAATAAAACCGTATCTAAATTTCCCGCATAAGGAACGGCCCATGGATTATAATAATGCTGTTAATGACGCGGTGCTTTCGGTGGATGGTCCCTTGGTGCCTGGAATGAAGGGTGTTTTAACAGAAAGTGCGCTTGCGCTTGTTGCCGAAATTGAAAACCGGTTTGGGCATATACGCCGAGACGCAATTGCGGCGCGCGGTGCATACCAAAAGCAACTTGATGCTGGCGCACTGCCTGATTTCTTAGCGGAAACGGTGGATGTGCGTGCGGGGGACTGGAGCGTACAACCAGCGCCCGAGGCGCTTAAGGATCGCCGTGTCGAGATAACGGGGCCGGTTGACCGAAAAATGGTTATTAATGCCCTGAACTCTGGTGCGAATGCCTTCATGGCGGATTTTGAGGATAGCAGTACTCCTACGTGGCACAATATGGTGGAAGGCCAGATCAACCTTCGTGATGCGGTTTTTGGCACTATTGCTTACACCAACCCTGTGAATGGCAAGCAGTATGCTCTGGCAGATAAAACCGCCGTTTTACTGGTGCGCCCTCGGGGTTTGCATATGGAAGAACGGCATGTGCTGCTGGGTGGTAAGCCGGTTTCAGCCGGTTTCTTTGATTTTGCTATTTTTCTGCATAATTGTGCGAAGCAACAACTGAAAAAAGGTGTTGGGCCGTATTTTTATTTGCCTAAAATTGAGCATTACCTGGAGGCGAAGCTTTGGAGCGAGGTGATTAGTTTTTCTGAAGACCAGATGGGCCTGCCACGGGGTACTGTTCGTGTCACCGTCCTGATTGAAACTATCACGGCGGCTTTCCAGATGGATGAAATATTATTTGCCCTTCAGGACCATATTGTGGGCCTTAACTGTGGGCGCTGGGATTATATTTTCAATTTTATCAAGCGTTTTGCTCGGCGTAGGGATTTTGTTTTGCCAGACCGGAGCGATATTGGCATGGAAAAACATTTTCTGAACAGTTACAGCCAACTCTTGGTGCAGACATGTCATAAACGGGGTGCCCATGCGATGGGGGGTATGGCGGCGCAGATCCCCGTGAAGAATAATGATCTGGCAAATGAGGCGGCGATGGCCAAAGTCAAAGTGGATAAAGAGCGCGAAGTCGGCAATGGGCACGATGGCACATGGGTGGCACACCCTGCGCTCATCCTTGTCGCAAAAGAAATCTTTGATCATGCAATGCCAGAGGCAAATCAGCTTAAGAATATGCGCCTTGATGTTGCTGTGACGGCGGCAGATTTGCTAGCCGTACCAGAGGGTAAGGTCACCGAAGCGGGGCTTAGGAACAATATTAATGTTGCCCTATTATATCTGGCAGCATGGCTTGATGGTATGGGTTGTGTCCCAATCCACAATCTCATGGAAGACGCCGCCACTGCTGAAATTTCGCGGACCCAGTTGTGGCAGTGGCGTGTGCACAGCGCAAAACTTAGTGATGGACGCACTGTGAATGAAACCCTTATCAGGGAAATTCTTGCAGAAGAAGTGAAGGCGTTAAAGGGTGAAAGCTTTACAGGTAAAGATAAGCTTTCTGATGCGGCTGCGCTTTTTGATTGTCTTGTTATGGATGATGAACTTGAAGAATTTCTTACACGGCCTGCATATGAACTAGTACTCGATTATGAAGCTGATCTCATCATTGACCTTGAAGTTGGCCCTATAGCCTAAATTTTTGGAAGCGACCTTTATGGAACTTGATATTACACCGTGGCTAAATATGGCGATCCGCTGGCTGCATTTCATTACGGGCATTGCCTGGATTGGTTCATCTTTCTATTTCGTATGGCTTGATAATCACCTTGAGGAGCCAAAAGAGAAAAAGAAAGGCATGTCTGGCGAGCTGTGGTCTGTGCATGGTGGTGGGTTTTATCACAAACAAAAGTACGCTGTTGCGCCCGAGGAAATGCCCGAAAAGCTACACTGGTTTAAGTGGGAAGCATATTTCACATGGATGAGCGGGTTCGCGCTTTTGGCCCTTATTTATTATTATGGGGCGGAACTTTTCCTGATTGATAAGTCAAAGGCTGACCTTACACAGTGGCAGGCTATTGGCCTTAGCTTGGCTTTTTTATTTGGGGGGTGGTTCTTTTATGATGGCCTTTGTCGTAGCCCGATTGGCAAGAATAATAAACTGCTTGGTACTGTTTGGTTTATGGCTCTTCTGGGGGCTGCTTACGGCCTAACTCAGATATTTTCTGATCGGGGGGCGTTCATTCATATTGGGGCAATGGTGGGGACTGCAATGGCCTTCAATGTTTTTGTAGTCATCATCCCAAACCAGAAGAAGGTTGTGGCTGATTTGATTGCAGGCAAGGAGCCGGACTCTCGCCTTGGGCAGATCGGCAAACAAAGGTCGCTTCATAATAATTATATGACTTTGCCAGTTCTCTTGATGATGATCAGCAACCATTACCCTATGACATTTTCAAATCCATATAACTGGCTTATTCTTGCAGGACTTGCACTTGTGGGTGTGATGGTGCGGCATTTTTTCAATCTCCGGCATAAAGGTATTTCCAGCCCGGCTCTGCCGTTTGGTGCGGCCCTGCTTTTTATCCTCATCATGATGTTTGCAGGCGACATGGCTGCAAAAAAACGAGCGAGTATAGGCGAAATTAGTGCCAATTTCAGTGAGGTACAGGCCGTTGTAACAAAACACTGTGTCATGTGTCATGCAGCCCTGCCAAGCCATGAGGCTTTTGATGAGGCTCCCATGGGTGTACGGCTTGACACACCAAACTTTATTCAAAAATACGCCCCGCGTATCATGGAGCAGACAGTCACCTCTGATATTATGCCGCTGGGTAATGAAACTGGTATAACAGACAGAGAACGTGCAATGCTGGGTGAGTGGATTAAAAACGGCGCAAAGATTGGTAACGAATGACTCGTGTAATAAAAGCTGCCCCCCTAAGTGCAGAAGCTTTTGCGCCGTACGGTGATGTGATTGAAGCGTCAGAAAAGACCAAGAAAATTTCAATCAACTATGGTAACACCACGCGGTTTCACGACCTAATGAAAGTGGATGTGGCGGACGAAGACGGTGAACCTTGTGTTAGCATTTTTCGTAGTACACCGCTTACACTTCCAATCACTATTAAACTTATGGAATATCACCCATTTGGTTCACAGGCATTTATTCCGCTAGGGCATGAGCCGTATTTGCTTGTGGTTGCTAATGCGGGCGACTTTAATGCCAACAAGATAAAGGCTTTCATCGCAAGGTCAGATCAAGGGGTCAACTATCATAAAGGCACGTGGCACCATTTCAGCTTGGCGCTTAATCACACGAGTGATTTTTTGGTACTTGACCGTAAGGGCGAGGGGAATAACTGTGTAGAATATGCCTTACCCGTCGATGAGCAGGTAATCATTACATTTTAAGTGGGATCACTCGGGGCGCTTACTTTATCATTAACACGAGGCGCCTGAGGTAAAGGTACTTCGCCCCAAAAAAATTGTAAGCTGGAGACCCAGAAAGCAGAAAGCACAAAGGTCAAGAAGCTGAGTCTATTTTTCCGTTTTGAAATATTATCATGAAATATAAATATATAAACAAAGGCAACCGTAACGGGGACCAGAAACAATGTTAGCCAAGGCAGTACACTATATATATCTACTAAGGGCATAACAGGTCGCTCCCTTAAATGGTTTCCCCAAAACACACCGTATCAAAACCCATATACTGTAGTTTGTAAAGAAATTAGGCAGTGACGTAACCGGATTGGTTTATAAACAATAAAGGGGCGATGTTATTTTTTGTGATGCAAGCTACCGGCCACATATGTATGGCTAATGGCACGGTCATCGCCGAGCATTGAAAGTACAAAGAGTATTTCGTCCAACCCTTTGCATTTTTTGAGACGGCGTTCAAGAAGAGGGGTTGCTTTATAATCGAGAACTAGAAAATCTGCCTCGTTGCCAACTCTAAAACTGCCTATTCTATCAGCCATATTTAACGCTTTTGCGCCGCCAAGCGTAGCTAGATAGAAAGATTTATAAGGGCTGAGTTTGTCCCCCTTTAAGTGGCAAACCTTATAGGCCTCATTCATAGTTTGTAACATGGAGAAGCTGGTGCCTGCGCCAACATCTGTTCCCATGCCAACGGTGACGCCGTATTTTTCGGCCTCCTTAAGATGAAACAAGCCGCTACCAAGGAATAAGTTAGATGTTGCACAAAAACTGATGGCGGCGTCAGCTTCGGCAAGACGTTGGAATTCTTCACCTTCCAAATGCACACAGTGTGCAAATACCGAACGGTCGGTTAATAATCCAAATTTCTCATATACATCCAGATACCCCCTGCTGTTTGGGTATAGGCCCTGCACCCAGTCAATCTCAGAAATATTCTCGGATAAATGTGTATGCATCAGCACGTCGGGGTGCTCTTTCAGGATTTTGCCAGCTCGGGTCATTTGCTCGTCGGAGCAGGCAGGTGCAAACCGGGGTGTAACTGCATAGCCAAGGCGGCCTTTGTTATGCCATTTAGCAATGAGATCACGACTGTCTTTGTCGCCGCTTGCTGCGGTGTCACGTACATTCTCTGGCACGTTGCGGTCCATCAGGGCTTTTCCTGCCACAATGCGCATGTTGCGTTTGTATGCGTTTTCAAAGAGAGCATCAACAGACTCTTTATGAACCGTGCCGTAAATAAGGGCTGTGGTTGTACCGTTTCTGAGTAATTCAGAGAGAAAGAATTCAGCGCATTCTGCCGCGTGAGCAGGATCGGCGAATTTTGCTTCTTCAGGAAATGTGTATTTATTGAGCCAGTCGAGCAATTGTTCGCCGAAGGATGCAATCATATCAAGTTGTGGGAAATGGATATGAGTATCAATAAAACCTGGCACAATCAGGTTGCCACTATGATCGACCACTTCGGTGTCTGCTGAAAGTGTAGGCTCAATATCAGCGCAGTAGCCAGCTTGTTGAATATAACCATTTTCCACCAACAGCATACCATCTGCATAATATTCATGAGCAGCCGCTACACCAACAATGTTGGGGTCATCCACCATATGAAAAACAGATGCTTTATAGGCTGTCACAGTCACGCAGGTATCCTTTAAGCCAGTCAGCTTGAGTGTAGTAGTTTGAACTTTACACGCAAAGGCAGCACGAATTCTTTGCGTTACGAATTCGTGCTGCCTTATGGCAAATCATTCAATCCTGACCAAATGGTCAAGTCAAGCTTTTTCGCAGAAAATAGCCATTCCCCTAGCTTTATTGATCAATGGGCTCTGTATATAGCCATGAGCAGTTACTAAGAATGCGACATGCATTGCCACGCCAGCGGCTAAGCATGAAATTCACAGGCAAATTCTAGACTAGAGGCACCTACATTAAAGTGGTTGATTATCGTCATTCTTCAATACTCTTTACTCGCTATTTTTAGGCAGGACGGTTACTGTACCATGCATACTTGGATGGAAGGTGCATATGTAAAACGACGTACCAGTCAGGGTAAAAATTATTTTTTTGGTTTGCTTTTGCCCTAACTTTCCTGTGCCCCAAGTCTTGGTATTTACGGTGGCTGTATGAGGTGCGATATCAAGGTTTATCCATTCAACGATATCACCTTGTTTGATAATGATATTAGCTGGTATAAACTTGAATTTTGTGATGACAACCTGATGTATAACGGTGGTTTGATCCAGAGGTCTGGCATCAACATTGTCTTCCGCATTGGCAGCGGTTATTAAAACAGCCGCCAATAGCCAAAATATTGCTAGCCAAGACGTTTTCTTGTGAAACAACACTATTAGAACTCGCTATGAGCAGTTGAGCTTGTCGACCATACGATCAGCGTGCCTTTCATGAACTTTAAAAGTTGCCAATGCATCGCCTAACAGTTCTTTTAACTCAGGTACCGTTACATTAGGAATGAAAGCTGTCGCAACGGTTTTATTTACGACTTGATGATAACCAAGTTCATTTTGTGCATAGGCACAATCGAATTTCTTGCCTTTTAGGCGCAGCAATTTCTCTCGTTTTTTTGCAGCCCCTTTCACCAAAAATTTACTTAGTTCATTGTCCTGCGGTGTTACTTCGAGTTTCCTAATAAGGGCAACGGCTTGCTGGTTTACGGCTTCATGGTCTCTAATCATAGTTTGTGCAAACGCCTTCACATCAACATTCTCAGAGATTGCCAACGCCAGATGTGCATAGCGAATATCCAAGACCCCTGCTGTATACGCACTGTGCGCAATTTCTAGGTCATTCATTTTATCTTCAGCAATGGTGCCTGTGGTTAGGCTAGTTACTAGAACTACCGCTGCTGAAATTAATTTTATTTTCGCCATATAGGCCTCCTTGATTAGGTTTTTATAACAGGAGGTAATGTGCTTAAGATGAGAGTATTTATCAATATAGATACTATAAATTGAGAGTTTTTGTAATGAAATTGAGACGATATGTAAAATTTATGTAGATATTTGACGGTATTCGGTTGGAGAATACCCAAATTTATTAGAGAAAGCCCTCGTAAAGGCCGCAGACGACCTGTAACCTGTGAGCGATGCAATCTGTTGTACCGTACTACGCCTTTCATCCAATAACGAAAGAGCCTTTTGCATTCGCCAATCCGATAGATAGGCCATCGGACTGAAACCAATATATTCGCTAAAGCGTGCAGCGAACCGACTACGTGACATCCCGACTTCGGTTGCTAAACTCTGTACTGTCCAAGGGTCTGATGGATTGTTGTGAATTAACTGGAGAGCTTTGCCAATTGAGCCATCAGAAAGTGCCCGTACAAAAGAGGGTTTCGAACTGCGTTCTAGCGTACTTGCCCGCAAAAGCTCAATAAGAATCATTTCTGATAACCGAGAAATTGTTGCCTCGGAGCCTATGTTGCCTACGAATACCTGCCGAGCCATAAGCCGTAATAATTCGTCGAGCCATGGCAACTGTATACGTTGAGCATTTCTGATTATAATCGAGCTTGGCAAGGCTTGAAGAAAAGGGTGTTCAGCCCCTTTTCGGAACGAAAAATGACCACAAATTAATTGGGTTGCTGCGGACGGATCACCGTTGCCAATCGCAAGAACACCCTTACCGTCATAGGCTACCGATTGCAAAATGGTCTCAAGCGGAGGTGCGGCGTTTACTGCGTTACTGGATAGGATATGAGAAGTGCCGCCGGGGATAAGTGCTAAATCACCAGGCCCTATTTTAATAGTCTTTCCATCATTGTTTTTTACAAAGCAGTTACCCTGTATCACAAGATGGAAACGTGCAACCTGATTAAAAGCGGGGACGGTAATTGCCCAGGGTTCGGAAAAATTCGTTCGGAAATATAGTATACCTTTAAGCTTGAGCGTATCGAGCACATCGTTAAGAACATCCATAGTTTTCCCCGCCCTTATATGGTGCTTCTATTGTCCGGGAGAATATCCTACAGTCATTCACATTACATGTCGCTACACAATTAACACCATTCTTCATTATAATATCGCCCTGCTATCATTCCAATATTATGAATAAAACTGGTGAGCTCTGCTCTTAGGAGAATAGAGGGTAACCAGTTCCTCTAAGGGCATAGCTTTTAGACGTTGCAGTTTGGGGCTATTTCTGTAAAACATAGTTATAGTATAACATGGTTATGGTGATTACGGGGGCAATATAATGAAACCGATTATGTTAATGCTAATCTGGTTATTGACAAGTTTTCCAGTTAATGCTGTGCCCGAAGAGACCTATAAAATTGATCCCCTTGTCGCTATTGTTGAAGCGTGTCAGGATGCACTTGCGCTCGGGGATAAAGGGACAGCTTACACAATTGCGCGAAAGGTACGGTGGGAAGCCTTATCAAGGTTCAAGGATGATCCGCGTCAACTTGCGCCTCTGTTATTGCTTTATGCGGATGCGGCAGCAAGTTATAATGATAGGGGTGCCTTAGTCGCCTACAGGGAAGCGCTCACGGCCTATGAAAAGGCTTTTGGGCTAAACAGCGCACAGCTTATTGAACCTGTAATGCGTGCGGCCCGTGAAGCTCTCGCACGGCGTTTTAGAGTTGAGGCATATGCTTTATTTCAGCGGATACTGGAATTAAGCGCCCTGCACAAGCGGGATGCATCTGCTTTTGCTGCTATTGCGAAAACCGGCATTGCCTCGTTGCATGTGCGGGTTGGGGAAAATATGGCGGCCCGCCGTTATTTAGATGAAGCCTTGCAGGTAGATACCCGCACTCTTTCGGTACTTGACCTGGGGTGGATTTATCATGTGTCGGCTGATGCTCATATGGCGCTTGAAAATTGGCAACAGGCAAATGATGATTACACACAAGCCTATGGTCTGTATCAGGCCGATAATACGAATTCAGAGGATTTATTAACAATATTAAAGCGTTTAATTAAGGCTAATCATATGATGGGCTATACGGGGCGCGCTGCAAGTTTTTGTCAAAGATATGCAGAACGAAAGGATTGGGGCAACAGAATGCTCTTTGACCCCTCGGCTAAAATGACAAATCATATAGACTGGAATATAGTATCTGTAGGCGTTGAATATACCATCAACAGCAAGTGTAAAGCAGTGGATGTGAAAGTCACACATGCTGAGGGTATGGATGTTGAAGCGGTTAAAAATATTGTGGAAAATGCATATTGGTTACCACGTTTTACAGACGGTGAACTTGTAAGCACAGCCATTCAACGTGTGCCTACTCTCTATATCGTGAATTAACACCTCATTTGAGGTCATCTTCTAGGCCTCAATATGAACTCTATTACCCATTCACATAGAGTGTCATACTGAACAATATAGTTTCATATAAAGGGTGGGAGAATTTATGTACGAAAAAAGTATGAAGCCGTCCCTAGCAAGTCTGCTTGCTACCATTATTGCTAGCTGTTTGGCATTAGGTATTGACCCCTTAAACACTGGAGCGGCCAGTGCAACTTTTAACCCCGGTTATATTGTTTCCCAAAATACCACTATTGATGTCGTGCTCGACGGCAAAGCCGATGAGTGGCCCGTGGAACGCGAACTTTATTATCTGAACAATTTGGATACTGAGGCTGGTCAGGTTACTGTATCGGTTAGTCATAATGCCGAAACAGGTATTTTGTATGTCTTAGTCGAGTCAGAGGATAGTTTAAAGCGGGTTGATATCTTTCTCGACGTGACCGCGGACAATACATTAGACCGCCCTGTACAATTAATTTTTAAGGACACCTTATCCGCAGCGCAAGCGCAGCATAATGGAGCTGTTGAAATAGCGACAGGTAGGTCTGCCTCAGGGTTTGTGTCGGAATGGCAGATCAATTTGAATGTACTTGGCTTGAGGGGTGACCTTCGGCGACCAACGATGATTGGCTTCGATATTGAGGCTGTAAACGAATATAATGTATTGAGACAATGGAGCCGTACGGACGGAAAATTTGAAAATAAAAGGCGGCTCAACCGTCTGCTTTTAACACCAAAGAACACGAGCTTCGGTAAGATGGAGGGAGCCACAAAGTGGGCCGAATCAACAGTGTTAACGCCGCCAGCACGCCTGCTTTTGAGGCGCATGGATAATCCAAAAAATCGTTTTTACCTTAATACTAACCCTACGACAGGGTCTTTTGAGGTAGACTTACCCGTTGGAACGTATCAGGTGCAGGTGTTGGATTCGCGGACAGTTGGATCCGCCGCACCGATAACAAGGGTTGATATAAAAGCCGGTCAATCCACATTGCCACCCGCCTTGGTGACGAGACGCCCGTCTATACCTCTGGGTACGCTTACCGCGGAACTTCTTAACGACGAAAATATTAGGGCAATCGGCATCGCTTTGGTTGAACAAGGGGAAATTAGCATAGTTGCTGGTTATGGAATTCAAGCGAATGGCGCCCCTGTCAATGAAGGCTCCCTATTCAGGATGGCGTCGGTTTCGAAACCAGTTGCTGCGATGATTGTCATGTCTTTGATTGAGAAGGGACTATGGTCCCTCGATGAACCACTTGCCAATTATTGGATAGATCCAGATATAAATGGTGATCCGCGACACCTTCAACTTACGACGCGCCGTGTTCTCACACATACCACGGGTCTTCCTAATTCGCGGGGAAACAAGCCTCTTACTTTCATCTATGATCCCAATGCAAAGCAATCGTATTCAGGGGAAGGATTCCTTTATCTGCGTCGGGCCATCGAAGAAAAATTTGGAAGATCGTTCCAAAATATCGCTGAAGAGCAAGTCTTTGGGCCCGCAGGGATGAAGAACTCGACCTTTATATGGCCTGAAGATGGAGAAATACATTACACTGGTAAATTCCACGGTGACTTTATGTTTGGGCGTCCCGAGGAAGAGGAGGCAAATGTCAGAGGTGGCTTGTTAACGACGATGCCCGACCTCGCTCGCTTCTTAGTTTGGGTTGTGAATGGTGCGGGCCTTTCTGACGGTCTTTGGGAACAAATTACGGCAAGTAATAGCCGTGAATTGCTGATCGAAGGTGAGCATGAATCCCGATATTATGGACTTGGCTGGGTCATCAATGACGACAAAGGCCTAGTTCTTACGCATGGTGGCAGCGAACGGGGTGCGCGGACTTTTATGGTGATCTTGCCAAAGGAACGGTCAGCAATGGTCGTGGCAACAAATTCATCCGGAGGACTGCCTGCAATACGCACATTGTTTGAGGCGACATTGAAAAAAGAGCGACCACTTTTTTCCGTCGAAACCGAATTTATGAACTGGGAAAAATTTGATAGATGAGAGCGTTTGCTCAGACACATCACATATATTTAAATATGCCCTTTAATTATCCTATAATGGCACAATAGAATATCATCTTTAGTTTGAAATCAACGACTTATATAATTAAACTTTTTGACAATGACGCAATGAGAATAGGTGTTAATTGATTGAGTCTAGGCGTATTCACCTCCCGAAACTTTGGGTTATGTATTGTTGACAAAAGAAGGTGCCGCTAGATTGTTGCATTATTCTACTGTGACTGACTTTGCGAGGTTGCGTGGCTGGTCTACATCGGTGCCTTTTGCAACAGCGGCATAATAAGCCAGCAATTGCACAGGAACAGCATAAATGATGGGGGTGGTAAGCGCCCCTGCGGATGGCATTTTTAGGTGGGCAAAAAGGCCTTCTTTATTTTCAGCACTGTCACTAAGAAGAATAACTTTTCCTTGCCGGGCCATAATTTCTTGCAGATTTGATAAGGTTTTATCAATCAGGGAATCATTCGGGGCAATGCCAATCACAGGTACATTTTCATCAATAAGCGCTATAGGACCGTGTTTTAGCTCTCCTGCCGCATAGCCTTCAGCATGAATATAGCTGATTTCTTTTAGCTTTAAGGCCCCTTCCATCGCAATGGGGTAGTGAATGCCACGCCCGACAAACAGAATATCCCGTGCATCAGCAATACGCTGGGCAATCGCATTTATTGCATCATCATGCTTTAACACCTGCGCCATAAGGGCGGGCACATGGTTTAATTCTGTTACATGCGCGGCTTCTTGATCAGCAGTTATTTGACCCTTCACGGCCGCAAGTTTTACAGCAAAAGCGGCCAAAACCGCGAGCTGGCAGGTGAATGCTTTTGTACTTGCCACACCAATTTCAGGGCCGGCATGAATGGGCAATACAACATCAGCTTCACGTGCCATGGTGGAGCCAAGGACATTCACCAGAGCCGCTATATTTTGCCCAGCGCTTTTGGCATGTTTGAGCGCCGCTAAGGTGTCTGCTGTTTCGCCTGATTGGCTAATGAATATTGCAAGGCCACCATCAGCATAGACAGGGTCGCGGTAGCGAAATTCTGAAGCAATATCTACTTCCACGGGCACGCGCGCTATTTGTTCAATCCAGTAACGGGCAACGAGCGCCGCGTAATAACTGGTACCACACGCAACGAGCGTTACTTTGCTAAGGCTAGTGAGGTCAAAGGGCATGTCTGGCAGAGTGACTTGCCCGCGGTTTGGGTCTAAGTAACGCCCCAGAGCTTGAGCAATAACAGTGGGTTGCTCAAAAATTTCCTTCTGCATAAAATGCCGGTGGTTACCCTTGTCTACCATGGTTGTACCGACTTGGCTTATGGTAATACCACGGTTAACAGGCATGTTTTCAAAGTTGAATATTTCAACATTTGTACGCGTAATTTTTGCCCAGTCGCCTTCTTCAAGGTAAATCAGCCTGTTTGATAAGCTGGCGAGGGCCATTGCGTCAGAGCCAAAATAATTTTCTCCATCCCCTAGGCCAACCACAAGAGGGCTGCCAAGGCGCGCGCCAAACATAAGGTCTTCCTCGCCCTTGATAATCACACAAAGTGCAAAGGCACCCTCAAGGCGGGCGAGTGTTTTTTGAAATGCAGAGGTGGCATTTTTTTCTAAGTTTAAATTATGGTTCAGGAGGTGTGCAACAACCTCTGTATCTGTTTCACCTTCAAAATAGGCACCCGTGTCAAGAAGTTCCTCTCTGAGAGTGCGGAAGTTTTCAATGATGCCGTTATGAACAATGGCCACACGGCCTGCTATATGCGGATGGGCGTTTACCTTTGTTGGTTCCCCGTGTGTTGCCCAGCGTGTGTGGCCAATACCCATATCGCCATTTATAGGGTCGGCGGCGAGCAAAGTTTCAAGCGCACTTATCTTGCCGGGCGCGCGCCTGCGCTGCATAGCACCATTTGATAAGGTAGCAATACCGGCACTGTCGTACCCACGGTATTCAAGCCGTTTTAGGCTTTCAAGAATGCGTGGGGTAACCGCATTTGCACCCAAAATTCCTACTATGCCGCACATAGGTTATGCCTTTGTCTTTTTCGCTTTTTCTTCAGCTTTTGTTGCCCGGAATTTTACGGCGTATCCTTTAACTTCATGCTGTTTTCCCCGAGCAACCGCAAGCGCATCTGCTGTAACATCCTTGGTGACAACACTGCCAGCGCCGACAATAGCACCGGGCCCTATAGATACTGGAGCAACAAGGGCGGAATTGCTACCAATGAAGACGCCCGCGCCAATTTTGGTAGGATATTTCATAAAGCCATCATAGTTGCAGGTGATGGTGCCAGCCCCAATGTTTGCTCCTGCCCCAATCTCGGCATCTCCAATATAGGAAAGGTGATTAACTTTTGCGTCGTCAGAAATTATTGCTTTTTTTACTTCAACAAAGTTACCAATTTTTGCGTTTTTGCCAATTTCAGCGCCCGGGCGTAGACGAGCAAAAGGGCCAATGATAGCACCCTTGGAAAGGGTAGCTCCTTCAATATGAGAATAGGCTTTAATGGTGACACCATCTTCAATAGATACATTGGGGCCCAAAAAGACACCCGGTTCAAGGGTGATGTCAGTGCCCAGTTTGGTGTCATGGCTGAAATAAACAGTCTCGGGGTCGGTCATGGTGACACCAGCGTCGAGAGCTGCTTGTCGCCACAATTGTTGGCGTGCGGCTTCTGCACGGGCTAAGTCTTCCCGGCTGTTTATACCAAGCACGTCATTTTCAGCAGCCTCCACAACAACAACACCGTACGTATCCCGGCGGGCAAGGGCTACAATATCTGTTAAATAATATTCCCCAGCGGCATTATTATTTTGTATTTCCGAAAGCCACCCTTTTGCTTTTGATCCTTTGATCCACATCATACCGCTATTGCAAAGTGGGATGGCACGTTCTGCTTCAGAAGCATCTTTATATTCAATGATGCGGTCTAGCATGCCATTCTTATCAGTTATCAGGCGGCCATATTTTGCGGGGTCTTTAGGCCTGAAACCGAGAACAACAATACCATTCTGTCTATTGTTATCTTTTGAAAGGCCTTCACATGGTTCCTGCCCTTTGGCAATCATGGTTTGCATGATATGTTTTGGAATAAAAGGCACATCCCCAAACAGAATGATTATGTCGCCAGCAAAATCCGAGAGAGCATCAACAGCAATTTTTGCGGCATGGCCTGTACCAAGTTGTTCAATTTGGGCAACAAAGTCTACGCCGGAAATAGCGTGCTCAAGTTGTGCTTTGTCGGCACCAACGACCAGAACAGTTTTTGCAGGCTTTAAGCAGTTCACTGTATCCAGAAGATACTTGACCATAGGTTTGCCGCCCACAGGGTGTAATACCTTATGTATAGTGGATTTCATGCGCGTGCCCTTGCCAGCAGCAAGAATAATGGCAGCAAAATCTGTATGAGGCATAAAGTCTACGGTCCTTAATCTGCATTTTTATTTAGCATAGCGTTGCTTCAGTTAAAACTCGAAGAAAAATTATTCTAACTTTCTTAATGCAATACTCTGCGTGAGACTATAGGGCGTTTTTATGTGTCAATGTCTTCGAGCATGTCTGAGGATTCTATTAAATGCCAGCTGGATTTTGAGTTGCGTTTTGCGGCACGAACATCTGCTCGGTGCCAAAAAAAATGAAGTACCTTGTCTTTTATGATTTTTGCAAAGGGCAAGGGTAGCCCCGGGAAGGGGTTAAAGGGATTGTACCTGCTATAAGCCCACACCTCAAGACGGGAAGCCCCAGCTTTTGCTTGGCCTCGGGCGTGAAACCCATTGGTGTTTGCAATGACTAAGGTGCCAGCCTTTGCTGTAATAGCTTTTGGTTTAGGCAGGCCGAGGATGTTAAGGTCATCTATTGACGCTCGCATACTGCCTTTTTCTGAGTATTTATCCTGTATTGAAGCGGCATTGATAGACTTTAGATACTCCCATTTTAATCGTTTAAAGGTTAACTGATTAGAACTAGGTACATACGTGAAGGGGCCTTTTTCATCTGTTACATCCTCAAGAAAAAGCCATGCCTTCACTGTCGGGTGGAAGGTGTCACTGTGGATATTTTTCTGTGGATCTTCATTATCTGCTTTCAGGCCGTTTCTAATGCGCTGTAGATAGAGGAGCGGGCTGGCAACTTTTGCGCCTGTATAGTTGAGATAACTTTTCAAAATTCGGTGGTGCGAGACCCAGCTTAAGGAAGGTGTTTTCCGCAGTGCCGCGTCATCCAGTAAAATACGCTGTGTTGCTGTGTTGCCTTGAATAAGTTGTCTGGCAGGCCCGGCATAAGCTTTAATGTCACGGCGGATTGCCGCAACTTTCTCGGGGGTGAGGAAATTTTCCAGCAGTAAATACCCATCCCGGTGGAATTGCCGCCGGTAGTTTTGAGGCATCATAGGGGCAAGGATAAACCAGCGTATCATACACGACAATTTGGCAAACAAAATTCGAATACAATGCAAGCCCATCACATTCAATAACCTTGAACCAATAATAGGATTATCTTTAAATGACTTAGCCTGCGTAAGGACTGAAAGTATCCAATAGGGTGTTTTTAAAATAACAATGATATATTTCATACGCTAAATTCACTTATTAGTAAGACAATATATGGTTTATTTTTGCATATCCAAATAAGATGAAAAATATAGGAAATGATACTAAAGGTAGATACTTATCACAATAGAACCTTTAATAGCGGTATACTTTGTAGACTTGAATTTTTAGGGTAGACTTGAATTTCTAAGCAAGAGATGAATTGTTTAAAGTTTACACAGAATACACAGAATATGAATACACAGAATAATGTGATGTTGCAGGGAGCCTAATTTGGGGTGTGAGTTTAAAACGTGCTTTGTTGAGGGGCTATATGTGAATGCACTCAAGTTGGGAGGGCATTATGCACCCTGATTTGCTCATATTTTTTGGTATATCATTTATCCCTGTCATGCTGCTGGTTCGCTATCGCCGAGTGAGGGGGATGGATAGAGGAATAATTTTTCTTCTAATTGGCACAGGCATTTTGAGCGTGGCTGCCTTCGTGGACTATTTGGAAGAAACTTCTCTGCATCCGTATATGTTGCGTATGGCATCTAAGCAGTCTTGGGATATGCTTATTGCCGTTTTTGGCTATATCCCTGGTGTTTTTATAGCAGGGCTTGGTTTGTCCCGGTGGTTTCATGTAGCTCTTCGTCTCGAAAACGAAATAAAAAAGCGAGAAAAGGCTGAAGCCAGTTTAAGAGAACGTACCAATCAATTAAAAGAAGCTTTGGCCGTTGCAGAAGAGGCAAACCGCGCCAAGACTGAATTTCTTGCGAAAATGAGCCATGAACTTAGAACACCACTCAACGCAATCATTGGATTTTCAGAAATAATGAATATGCAGCTTTTTGGTAAGTTTGGTGAAGAACGATATGCTGAATATTCAAGTTTTATTTATGACAGTGGCACGCTTCTATTGCAAATTATTAATGATATTCTCGATTTGGCCAAGGTAGAGGCAGGCCGACTTGAACTTGAGGAAGAGGCTTTTTTCCTACGAGGGGTTATAGCAGAGTGCCTGCCTGTTGTGAAAAATCATGCAGCTAATACGGGGGTAACTATTCATCCGGAAACAGAGGATGACCTTGTTTTGTGGGCGGACCGCCGCATTGTTAAACAAATGATCCTTAATTTACTCTCTAACGCGATAAAATTTACGCCAGCAAAAGGCCAAATTTACATTCGTTCATTTGCGGGGACAGATGGCAGCCATGTCCTTGAAGTGAAAGATACTGGTATAGGGATGACCGAAGCTGAACTCAAAGTAGCTTTGCAACCCTTTGGACAAGTGGAAGGTGTGTTGACACGCAACCATTCGGGCACGGGCTTAGGTCTTGCACTTGTGAATACCTTTATGGGGCTTCATGACGGGAAGATTGAAATTCTTTCGGCAAAAGGTGATGGCACATCTGCGCGCCTTGTATTTTCTGAGGCACGTGTGGTGAAGCCCGCTGAAACCGGCGCTGAAACTAATATTAAATCCAATAGTGTGCCAGCCTGATAAATATTTCTCTGGCCCAGCGGGCACCTGAGATTTAGAGGGCTGTTCAAACAAATTTATTAAAAAACTTAAATATGTTTGCCAGTAGCTTTGTGGCTGCCTACATATAGGGCTATATGGGTACTGGTTGTATGGTTGGAGGGTTAAAATGGTAAAATTTATGCTGAAACTGGTTGCAGCAATGGCTGCGCTTATTAATGTTACGGCCGCTCATGCTGACGGAAGTGTTGTTAAACTTTATGCCCTAGACTGCGGCACAATTAATATGATGGACCTCAGTATGTTTTCCCGAGAAGGAAAATATATTGGGGAGCAAAATTTAGCGGCTGATCCCTGTTTTCTTATCACTCATCCAAAAGGTAATTTACTTTGGGATACAGGGCTTGTTGAAGCCCTTGCTGATATGCCGGAAGGGTTAATCAACGGGCCTTTTCACTTGAAAGTTAGAACAAAACTAACAGACCAGCTTGCACAGTTGAACCTGACACCTGCGGATATTCAATATTTATCAATTTCACATTCACACTTTGACCATCTTGGTAATGCAAAACTGTTCCCGGGGGCCACTTTCATTGTGAATGAAAAGGAGCGTGCGCACATGTTCCGGGATGAAGCGAGGGCTGACGCACAAGCCTTTAGCGCTTACGCAGTGCTCGAAAAGGCAAAAACCGTTCAATTTGCAGATGATTATGATGTTTTTGGAGACGGAACAGTTGTGATTAAGTCCCTGCCAGGGCATACACCGGGGCATTCTGTCTTACTGTTGCAATTGGCAAATGAGGGGCCAGTTTTTTTGACGGGTGATTTGTACCATTTTACGGCAGCCCGACAAAACCGAACTGTGCCAAAATTTAATACCGACCCTGAGGCAACATTGGCCTCCATGGACGATTTTGAAGTGATGGTTGATGCGGCTGGCGCCCGTGTTGTTATCCAGCATGAAAAAGATGATTTTGACGGACTACCAAAGTTTCCTGCCTATTTGGATTAAGAAGCTACCTTATATCAAACTAAAGAGATAGGCTCTGGCTGTATCTCTTTAGTTTTTCAGTTATTGTTTCTGGGTGCTATTCTGTATAAAGGCGCGAATGTTCGCTGTAAGTTTGCCGCGGCTGTTACGGTCAAGATAGATAAGATGACCGGCTGAATAATAACTATAGTGGACGCGCTCTTGCCTTGTTTCTAACTCGGAAAAACTATTCTCTACACTGAAGAACGGCGTAGTAAAATCATAATATCCTGCCGCGACCATCACCTGCATTTTTGGGGTATGGATTAACGTACGTTCCAAATTGGGAATCACATTTATATAGCGTGATCCACTCGGGATATTCTCTTCACCCCAGACATTCCAATTCCACCGCCACTCAGGGTGAGTACGAGCAGAGGTTACATAAGGAATAGCCATTTTTGAAACATTGAAATGTTGTTTCAAATAGGTGTTGGTGGCCGCAGCGAATGGTGCCTCCAAGAGAAGAGCATAAGGGTCCGTACCATAATGAGTACCTCCATGCGATTGCGGGTTTTTCTGTAATGTTCCACTCATACGGCCATCAAGCCGGCTAAGTTTTAGGTTGTTATCGGCAAGCAAAGTTTTGAGAAATTCCAGAGGTTTAACGCGGAGGTTTTTTTCAGCTAAATACTCTGTCTTTAGGCCTGTGTAGCGCACGAGTTTTTGAAGAATGTGGACTTTTTCTTTAGCCGTTAACCTATTTCCCTTGATGAGCGCTGTGGCATATTCTCCGGCAGAAAAACTGCGTACTTCCTCTAGGAATAGGGACAGACTTTTGGGCTGGTGGGCTAGTTTTCTGTGGTGCCAAGCTGCTGCTGCATAGGTTGGTAAATAAGAGATATAGCCCATGACACTGCCATCTGGCAGGCGAATGTTCCGATAATTTTGTGCGGCGGATAAGAGTATTAACCCGGCCGTTTGTTTTTTGTGAGCGCGCAGCAGTTCGTCTGCAATGAGTGTCGCTCTTAAGGTGCCATAACTTTCGCCCATTATATAAAGAGGACTATCAAGGCGGCCATTTTTTATGAGCCATGTAATGATCAAATCTGTGATTGATTTTGCATCCTCAATAACTCCCCAAAAGGCTGATGCCGAACCCTTTTCAGCTGTGCTATAGCCGGTGCCAATAGGATCAATGAACACCAGGTCGGTGTCTTGGATTAAACTATGTTCGTTTGGGATGATAATGAAGGATCCAGGGGTGTCTTGTTCTGCGGTATAGGGGCCAATCCCTCCAAGATGCAGCCAGTGGCTTGCTGAACCGGGACCGCCATTGAATAAAAATGTAATCGGACGATTTACTGTATCTGATGCGGTTTTGAGGTAACTAAAGCTTACATATTTGGCGACGGGCAAACCATTTTTTTCAGGCAGAATTGTTTGTTCAAGACTAGCTGTGAACGTAGTATTTTCTGCCATGGCCAAGGATGATAAGCTGCTCAAAAAACACAGTGTCCATAGCAGGATAGCATATATAAAATGTGGGGAACATGACCGTATAGGCAGCTGTAAAATAGGCAGTTTTCTCAAAATACTCATGCGAATAACCCTATCTTAATTTTGTATATTAGGAAAGAAAGATGATAGATTAACGGGCGCCGAGCATGGCGGTGCGCTCACTTGTGACAAGGCTTGTGACAAAAGCTTCAGCAGCATCAATATGGGGGTGTGGTAAAATATCCTCATGCACCGAGAGCCAAAGCTCGCGCATCACATTAATTTCGCGCGGCAGTACAGGGGTTAGTGCCTTCATGGAGTTCGCAACATAACAAGGCAGCAGGGCGATACCGAGCCCGGATTCGGCGGCGCGTGCTTGCCCTGTCACATTTGTTGTGCGGAAAATTACCGTGGGGTCCGGAATGACTTTGTCCAAAAACCGAAGCTCTGGCACAGGCAGAAGTTCATCGACATACCAAATAAACTGATGATGGTCCAGGTCAGCCAATTGAACGATCGGAGGGTGCCTCTGCAGGTACGAGGGGGCAGCATAAAGGCGCAGCCTATAATCACTTATTTTTTTGCTTTTTATACGCCCATGTTGAGGCTTTGCAAGGGTTACAGCGATGTCAGCTTCGCGTTTTGTAAAGGTGTGTTGCCGGGTTTCAGCAACAAGCTCTAGCGTTATACCAGGGTACCGCGCATGAAAACTGATACAGTGCGGCGCGAGAAACTGGCTGCCAAATGCTTCTGGTGTAGCCAGCCTGACAGTACCCGTTGGGCCTGTTGGAGTCGGAGTAATTTCGTCAAGCAAGGCAATCGAACTACTTTCCATTTTCTCGGCATAAGACAAAAGCCTGCGGCCTTCTTCCGATAAATGATACGCTCTATTCTTCCTATGAAACAATGGGATAGCAAGTTGTTGCTCAAGGGCCGCAATCCGCCTGGCGACGGTGGTATGATCAACCCCAAGCCTCAAAGCAGCAGCAGAAAGTTTACCGCGGCGGGCCACCTCCAAAAAATATCGCAGATCATTCCAGTCAAACATAGTGGATGCTTTTCATTGTGCAAAAATACACGAAACATACTGCATAACTTCACAGTGACATGCAATATTGCAGGGTGTAATATCCTGCTTAGACACAAAATTAGTGAGACATTGCTGTGACATTGCCGTGACAGGGGTGTGGCACAGTGAGGCATACTCACCTATCCCGGAGATTATCCAATGTACGAGCGGCATCATTTTATTGGTGGTAAAAATATTGAAGGCACATCTGGCCGTTTTGGCCCTCTTTTTAATCCCTCGAAAGGAGAGCAGGTAGGCAAGGTTGCGCTCGCGGCAAAGGCCGAGGTTGAATCTGCCATTGCAACAGCTGAGGCGGCTTTTCCTGCTTGGTCAGCAACGTCGGTTGTGAAGCGTGCCAGAATTGTGCAAAATCTGGTCCCTATATTATACCGCGAAAAAGATGCCCTTGCGGCAGCTCTTTCCGCCGAGCACGGTAAAGTATTTTCAGATGCGCAGGGCGATGTACAGCGGGGGCTTGAAGTTGCCGAGTTTGCTCAGGGTATTCCGCATCTTTTGAAGGGTGAATTTAGCGACACTGTGTCTGATGGTATTGACATGTATAGCATGCGCAAGCCACTCGGTGTTGTTGCGGGCATCACCCCTTTTAATTTTCCGGCGATGATCCCGCTGTGGATGAGTAGCATGGCAATCGCGTGTGGTAACACCTATATATTGAAACCATCCGAGAAAGACCCAAGCGTGCCCCTAATGCTGGCACGTTGCTGGCAGGAGGCAGGCTTGCCGGACGGTGTATTCAATGTGGTAAACGGCGACAAGGAGGCAGTTGACACTGTTTGTACAGACCCTCGGGTGAAGGCAGTTTCTTTTGTTGGCTCCACGCCGATTGCTCAATATGTTTACGCAACATCCACGGCGCACGGTAAACGCTGTCAGGCAATGGGCGGCGCGAAAAACCACATGGTGATTATGCCAGACGCTGACCTTGAGCAAGTTGCAGATGCCTTGGTCGGGGCTGCCTATGGCTCTGCGGGGGAACGTTGCATGGCAATTTCGGTTGCTGTTTGCGTGGGCGACGAGGTCGCGGACAGGTTGGTTGCTATGTTAAAGCCGCGTGTTGAAGCCCTGAAAATTGGCCATGCCATGGATAGTGAAGCCGAAATGGGGCCACTTGTAACGGCAGACCATAAAGCAAAAGTGTCTGGTTATCTTGATCTTGCAGAGCAAGAAGGCGCCACGGTTGTTGTTGATGGGCGTGGCTTTAAAAATACGCAGGCAGGGTATGAAAATGGCTATTATTTGGGCGGTTCATTGTTTGATCATGTCACGCCGGAAATGCGGACCTACAAGGAAGAAATTTTTGGCCCAACATTGCAAATTATGCGGGTCAAAAGCTTTGATGAAGCTGTTGAGCTTCCGAGCATTCACGAGTTTGGTAATGGCACCTCTATCTACACACGGGACGGGGATGCAGCACGGGCATATGTAAACCGGGTTGAAGTTGGTATGGTCGGTGTCAATGTACCCATCCCTGTACCGCTTGCGTTCCATACTTTTGGGGGTTGGAAAAATTCTTCTTTTGGCGACATTAATCAGCATGGCATGGAAGGGGTGCGGTTTTACACCAAAACCAAAACCGTGACATCGCGCTGGCCAACCGGTATTCGCGCCGGTGCAGAGTTTGTTATTCCAACGCTCAATAGCTAACCTTGATGGAGTAAAGACAGGGCATAGTCATTAGCTACATAGGGCTGAATAGGTAGAAAAAAATTGCAGACAGTAGCCAGATAGAAGCGTGGATACGGCGCTTTATGTCTATAGTTTAGTTCAAAGGTTTTGCACTGGAACCACGCAGATTGTAAAAGACTCGTGGAGAGTTTTTTACAATAGTCCCAAGGGGGGGCATATTGCTCCAATATGATATGCGGGAGATAGATACATGAAGATATCAAAATTACTAATGGGCGTTGGATTGATAGCCATTCTGACAGCCTGTGAACCAGAGAATATAACTGGAAAAGTCAACCCAGCACCGAGCACCGAGCGTTCGGCGGGGCTAGACCTTGAAGTTCATATTCCGTACGAAAAATTCACCCTTGATAATGGCCTGAGGGTTATTGTGCACACAGACCGCAAGGCACCGATCGTTTCGTTTGGTGTTTGGTACCATGTGGGTTCAAAGGATGAGCCAGAAGGCAAAACCGGTTTTGCTCATTTATTTGAACATTTGATGTTCAATGGCTCTGAAAATTATAACGATGAATTCTTCAAGCCCTTTGAAGCTGTCGGTGCAACAGCAATGAACGGTACCACTTGGTTTGACCGTACTAATTATTTTGAAAATGTGCCAACACCGGCACTCGATATGGCGCTTTGGATGGAAAGTGACCGCATGGGCCATTTGCTCGGCGCGGTAACACAGGAAAAACTTGATAACCAAATTGGTGTCGTCCAAAACGAAAAACGCCAAGGCGATAATGCCCCATACGGCATGGTGGAGTATGCGCAACTTGAAGGTCTGTTCCCGGTTGGGCACCCGTACCGTCATTCGACAATTGGATCAATGGAAGACTTGTCTGGCGCATCCCTTGAGGACGTGAAAGCATGGTTCAAAGAATATTACGGCGCGGCAAATACAGTTGTTGTGCTCGCGGGTGATATTGATGTGGCGACAGCCAAGCCGCTCATGGAAAAATACTTTGGGGATATTGAAGCAGGCCCCCCCATCAATGCCCACAAAGCATGGGTGCCTACACGCACCAATAATACTCTTGAAGAAATGATCGACCAGAAGGCCCCGCAAGTAAGGGTTTACCGCAACTGGGCAGTGGCACCGCGCACAAGTGACGATGCCGCAATATTGTCTCTTGCGTCCGCTATTCTGGGTAGTGGTAAAAATTCCCGCTTGTATCAGGCGCTTGTTTACCAAAACCAGTTGGCTGTCAGTGTAGAAGTGCATATGCAGCCCTTTGAACTGGCCAGCATGTTTGAAATTCAGGTAACCCTGAAGGACGGCGCAGACGAAAAAGAAGTAGAGCGTTTGATCAATGGGGCGTTGGAAGAATTCCTTGAAAAAGGACCAACGGCAGATGAGTTGAAGCGGGCAAAAACGTCTATCATGGCGTCACAGCTTCGCGGCATTGAAGAAATAGGCGGCTTTGGTGGCAAAGGCACAGCCCTCGCGCAGTCAGAGCTTTATGCAGGGGACGCTGGTTTCTATGCACAGGCTCTCGAGCGTCTAAACTATGCCTCGGCGGCAGATGTCGTGAATGCAGCGCAAAAATGGCTTGGGCAAGGGTATTATCAGGTAACAGTGAGGCCATACCCTAAGTATAAAACAACAGCATCAACAGTAGACCGGAGTGTTGGCCTGCCTGTTGTTGGCGATATGCCTGACCTGAAATTCCCGGCAATTGAAGAAGGCACTTTAGCGAACGGCATGCGGGTTGTAGTGGCGAACCGCCCGACCATTCCTGTAGTGACAATGGCAATGCAATTTGATGCGGGCTATGCCGCCGATGCGGGCCGCCCCCTTGGAACGGCCTCATTTGCACTGAGCATGATGGACGAGGGCACGACGTCTAAGTCTTCACTTGAGATTTCAGCGGAAGCCGAAAACCTTGGTGCGACCATTGGAACAAACTCTAATCTGGATATGAGCACGGTGAATGTTTCTGCTCTTAAACCAAACCTTGATGCTTCGCTGGCGCTTGCTGCAGATATTGTTCGTAACCCAGCCTTTGCACAGGATGAACTTGATAGGTTAAAACAGCGTTGGATTGCGGGTATTGCACAGGAAAAAGCGCAGCCAGTACAGCTTGCGCTGCGTACACTGCCAGCGCTTCTGTACGGTGAAGGCCATAGTTACAGTGTGCCTTATACTGGTTCGGGGACTGTTGCGGCGATTGAAGGGATGACACGGGATGATCTTGTGAAATTCCATAGTGACTGGATCCGCCCTGATAATGCGACCATTTTTATGGTAGGGGATATTACGCTCAGTGAAGCAACGGCTTCCCTTGAGAAAGCCTTTGGTACTTGGCAGGCCCCTGCCGCACCGGTGCCCACAAAAAATATCGCTGATGTTACCATGCCTGCAATGGGCCGGGTTATCATTATGGATAAACCAGGCTCACCGCAGTCCCTTATTCTGGCAGGTCATTTGTTCCCGTCAACGGGGGATAGCAACTATATGGCACAAGAGATGGCAAGTGACATTCTGGGAGGTGAGTTTACGTCTCGGGTGAATATGAATTTGCGGGAAGACAAGGGCTGGGCTTACGGTGCTTATACCTTTACTACAGATGCGCGCGGTCAACGGATGTGGCTTGTGTATGCCCCTGTGCAAACGGACAAAACAAAAGAGTCTTTGGCCGAGTTGAACAGGGAATTTGCAGGGTACCTTGGTAATCGCCCTGCAACAGCGGCAGAGCTTGCACGGCTGGTTTCTGCAAAAACAAACAGCTTGCCGGGTGAGTTTGAAACAGCAGGCGCTGTACTTGGGAGCATGCTTTCTAACGACCGTTTTGGCCGGGGCAATGACTATGTGCCTAGTTTGAAAAGCAAATATGCTGCCCTTAATGTTGAGGGTATTAAATCCGCTGCAAATGCAACAATTCACCCAAGTAAACTGGTATGGTTGATTGTTGGGGACCGGACTCAAATTGAGAAGGGTATCCGTGCTCTGAACCTTGGTGCTGTGGAGGTTTGGGATACGGACGGGAACCGCCTTGATGCTGGTAACGAATAAATAAACAAAGGGTGTGGGGTGGTGTTTCGCCCCGCCCCTCTACCATAAACGCGGCACTATTATAAGCGGCACTATTATAAAATGAATGCCCCCTAAAACAAATGATACCTACGGAGAAAATTGTTGGATTTTTCACTCAACGAAGATCAGCGTGCAATACAAGATATGGCGCGGACTTTCACGGCCAACCAAATAACACCATACGCCCACACATGGGATGAGGACCATGTTTGGCCGGTTGATGTTGCAAAAGCGGCTGGAGAGCTTGGATTTGGTAGCATTTATGTGAGTGAACAGTCTGGCGGGTGTGGCTTGTCGCGTGTGGAATCTGTGCTGGTTTTCGAGCAGCTTTCTTATGGTTGTGCACCGACAGCGGCGATGTTTTCTATTCATAATATGGTCAGTTGGATGATCGACTGCTATGGCAATGATGCGCAAAAAGCCACCTATATGCCGGACCTTGTGGGCCTTGAAAAAATGGCCAGTTATTGCCTGACAGAGCCGGGGTCGGGTTCAGACGCGGCAGCCCTTAAAACCAAGGCGGTACGGGACGGTGACGATTATATTCTGAATGGCTCGAAAGCATTTATCTCTGGTGCTGGCGAGAGCGATATTTATCTTGTGATGGCCCGTACGGGGGAAGATGGCCCCAAAGGCATCAGCAGCTTTATTGTTGAAAAAGGCACACCGGGCCTGTCGTTTGGTGCGCGGGAGAAAAAACTTGGCTGGAACTGCCAGCGAACAGCGACGGTTATGTTTGATGATTGCCGTGTGCCTGCTGCAAACCTTGTGGGTGGTGAGGGGAACGGCTTTAAAATTGCCATGCAGGGTTTGGATGGTGGCCGCCTGAATATTGGCGCTTGTTCCATTGGAGGAGCGCAGCGTGCGCTTGATGAGGCAATTGCCTATACCAAAGACCGCAAACAGTTTGGCCGTGCGATCGCTGATTTCCAAGCGTCCCAGTTTAAACTTGCTGATATGGCAACGGAACTAGAAGCCGCACGGCTCTTATTGTACGCCGGTGCGCAGAAGGTTTCCAATAAGGAGCCAGGTGCGGGCGCTGCTGCTGCGATGGCGAAGCGGTTTGCAACCGATACAGGTTTTGACATTGTGAACCGCGCGCTGCAACTGCACGGCGGCTATGGGTATTTGAAAGATTATCCAATGGAGCGTTTCCTACGGGACCTCCGGGTGCATCAAATTTTAGAGGGTACAAACGAGATTATGCGGGTGGTCATCAGCCGCGATCTCTTGAAGGACTGATTGTTGCAGACCTGATTAGAATAGACGGTACCAGCCCCCGCTCGCCAGCCACCCAGCAGGATATATTTGCAAAAGCTGGGACTGGGTTGGGGATGTAGCCTTGTAACGGAAAATATATATGTCAGACGCAGAAGTATTGTTCGAAAATAGGGGGTGCCTCGGGCTTATTACACTCAACCGCCCCAAGGCCCTCAATAGCTTAACGGGGGCCATGTGCACCCTCATTCGCCGTCAGCTTGACGCATGGCGTATTTCACCTTCCGTTCAAGCGGTTGTTGTAGTGGGTGCGGGGGACAAAGCTTTTTGTGCGGGCGGCGATGTGGTCAAGGTTACCAAATGTTTTCAGGCAGGCAGTGATGACTGGCTGGGGTTTTTCCGCGAAGAATACCTGATGAATATCGCCATTGCCGAGTTTCCAAAACCCTATATCAGTTTGGTAGATGGTATTACAATGGGCGGCGGTGTCGGCGTTTCCATCCCTGGGGATTTTTGGGTGGCAAGCGAAAAAACCCTATTTGCCATGCCGGAAACGGGCCTTGGTTTATTTCCTGATGTGGGCGGGGGCTGGTTTCTGCCTCGGTTGCCGGGTGAAACGGGCATGTATCTGGCACTGACGGGCGCGCGCCTCAAAGCACCAGACCTGTACGCACTTGGTATTGCAAGCCATGTGGCAGCGTCTCGGCAAATGGATGCGCTGATTGCGGCCCTTGCGACAGCAGACATTAAAGGCACCCGTGATGTTGCTGATATTCTTGCGGGCTTTCATAGCGACCCGGACCCTGCACCCTTGTCATTGTATTTTGAAGATATTGATGATCATTTCGATACCGAATCGGTTGAGGAAATCATTGAATCTCTTGCCGCTGACACCGGTGACTGGGCACAGAAACAGCATAGTATTTTGATGACTAAATCCCCCACAAGCCTCAAGCTCACCTTTGAGCAATTGAAACGCGGCGCGGCGGCAGAAAGCTTCCGGGAAAATATGGCAATGGAATACCGCATGGTGAACCATATTATGGCGGGCCCTGATTTCCATGAAGGGGTACGGGCACTGCTGCTCGATAAGGACAATGCACCAAAGTGGCAACCGGCCACACTTGCGGATGTAACCGATGCGGTAATTGATAAACATTTTGAAAACTTGGGCGCGGGTGAATTGCTCGCCAGCAAAAACTAAGGATTTTGCCATGACAACCGTCGCTTTTATCGGGCTTGGCCATATGGGCCTGCCAATGTCAAAGAACCTGATAAACGGGGGCATGGCTGTTCAGGGGTTTGATCTTGCAGTTGGTGCGCTTGATGCTGTGAAGCAAGCTGGAGGACAGGCTTTTTCAACTATCGCCGAGACGGTTAAGGGTGCTGATGTGGTGATCAGCATGTTGCCTTCTGGGGCGATTGTGAAAAATGTTTATGAGGGGGATGATGGTGTGTTTGCCCATGCCAAAGCTGGGGCGTTGCTCATTGATAGCTCCACTATTGATGTGGCAACGGCGCGGGCTGTTGCTGCTGCGGCTGAACAGGCGGGTTTTGCGATGCTCGACGCCCCGGTCTCTGGCGGCGTGGGCGGCGCAGCTGCTGGTACACTTGCTTTTATGGTTGGCGGCACGGCAGAAGCGTTTGCGCGGGCTGCACTCATTCTTGACCCAATGGGGGCCAAAATCGTCCACTGCGGCCAGAGCGGTAACGGGCAAGCGGCGAAAGCCTGTAATAACATGCTGCTGGCGATTTCCATGATCGGTGTGTCTGAGGCGTTTAATCTTGGCCGGGCTTTGGGGCTTGAGGATCAGGTGTTTTATGATGTGGCGGCGAATGCGTCCGGTCAGTGTTGGTCGCTGACAAGTTATTGCCCAGCACCGGGGCCGGTGCCTGCATCACCTGCCAATAATGAGTATAAACCAGGATTTGCATCTGCTTTAATGCTCAAAGATTTGGGAATTGCCATGGAAGCCGCTGAGGCAACAAAAACTAATACACCTCTCGGGGCGCTTGCTAAACAAATCTACACCACCATGAATAATGAGGGGCACGGCGGTGTAGATTTTTCAGGAGTGATTAAACACTTAACGGCAGAGCTTTAAAAAAAACTCTGCGAGTGAATATCCAAGGTGAATATCTAAAACGAAGCCTGCGCAGATGATCCATTGGACGGGATAAGATGCCTAGGCAGTATGTCTCTTTTTGCAGCGCTATAACAAATTACGGCTTGTGTACGGTTGGTCACACCAAGTGATTTGAAAATTGCATGCATATGTGCTTTCACGGTACCCTCCGCAATAGAAAGGCGCGCGGCAATTTCCTTGTTAGGCAGGCCGTCAGCGGCCATCGCCAGAATTTGCTTTTGGCGGTAGGAAAGGCGGCGCAGATCAACATCGGTTTCAACAGCATGTGTATTGCTTTGGAAGCTGTTGAAGCCTTCTTTCATAAAACGCTCAATATTGGGCCGTGAAAGGGCTGGTATAACACCTGTGTTTGCTTCTGGCAGTCGTAAGGCTTTTCGAATGGCCATAATCATTTGTTTAACACTAGCATCACGCGGCACGACATGAGTTGTTGCCCATATGCTGTCAGGTGTTTGCAGTTTTGAAATGATAGAAAGAATGGCTGCTGATGGATATAAACGGCGTACCAGTTTAATCCAATCGCGCCCATCGTTTGTTAGGCTTTCGGGGTGTAGAACAACCAGTGATATATCGGCGTGCGCAGCCGTTTTTGCCAGAAAGTCATGTTCTGACGCGGCTTCTATAATATCACTGAAATTTCCTACAACGGAGACCACCTCTCTTAAAGAGAGCCGAAATATTTCTTCCCCATCTACTATTAGAGCTTTCATTACACATCCTCGCTTTAACTGCTTTAGGAGCAGTTTTGTTAATTTTATGTCGTTTTACGCCGTCATTTTATTATTTTTGTGTTTTTATATGTGTATATTAGAATACATTATTTTAAGATGAGCGCCTCCTTTTTTGCGATAAAATGAGTAACTATTGCGTTAACTGGTTGCTATAATGAGTAACAGTTGCGTTAACTGGTAGCCAATAAGGCATATTCCTTGGCTTCTAAAGTGTTTTGCAACTGTTAGCTAGCCACAAAACAGTCTCTATACTAATAATAATGTCTCAAGTGACAAATGTTAATGGGTGTGGAGTGAAAAAAAGCCAGATGACAATAAAATTTAACGGTAAACCCTTTGATTCACACTGTGTTTCTGCCTTGAAAAATATTGATAATTTTCAGCAAAAAATGGTTGATACCGTTATTGCATGGTCAAAGGTGAACAGCGGCAGCCGAAACCTTGACGGCCTTTCGGCGATGGAAAAGCTGATCTTGGAGGCTTTTGGTGAGCTGGATGCTGAGATTGAGCTGATCCCCCTTGCTGACGGTGAACTGGTGAATCAGGCCGGGGAAGTTGAAACGGTAAAAAATGGTCGTTCTATCCGCATTTTTAAACGCCCGAAAGCGGATCGTCGTGTTTTGATGACGGGGCATACAGATACAGTGTTTGCGCTTGATCACCCATTTCAGGCCCCCGTATGGTTAGATGACAATACCTTAAATGGGCCCGGAGTTGCTGACATGAAGGGGGGGATTATTGTTATGCTTTATGCCCTTAAAGCCCTCGAGACAACCTCTCTTGCGCAAGGGCTGGGCTGGGAAGTTTTATTGTCGCCTGATGAAGAAACAGGCTCTCTTGCTTCGGCGCCGCTGCTCGCTGAGCGTGCGAAGGCAGCGGATATTGGCTTAACTTATGAGCCTGCTTTGGCGGATGGTACACTGGCAGGTGCGCGCAAAGGCAGTGGTAATTATACAATTGTTGTTCGTGGTAAGGCGGCACATGCAGGCCGGGAGTTTCACGCGGGCCGTAACGCCGTTGTGACGCTTGCAAAAATAGTCGGGGAATTGGCGGCTTTAACTGGCGGGAAGCCGGGGTTGACTGTTAACCCGGCTGTTGTTTCTGGTGGGGTTGCCCCTAATGTTGTGCCGGATATGGCATGGTGCCGTTTTAATGTACGCCTTGAAGCGCCGGAAGATGCTGGTTGGTTTGAAAAACAGGTGAAAGCTATTGTTGATAAGGCCGATGCTGAGGACGGCTTTCAGGTTATGGTGCACGGTGGTATTAACCGCCCTCCCAAAGCATTATCTGCGGCTAATTTGAAATTGATGGAGGCAATCAAAACATGTGGCCTTGAGCTTGGCATTAATATCAATTATGTAGCAACAGGTGGCTGCTGTGAGGGGAATAATCTTGCGGCAGCGGGCTTGCCTAATGTAGATACATTGGGTGTTCGGGGTGGCATGATCCACTCTGGTGATGAATTTGTTCTGACGGACAGTTTTTCAGAAAGGGCTAAACTCTCGGCCCTTATTCTGATGGCCTTTGCGAACGGTGAACTTGACCCCGTTCTTGAGGCCAAGGCCGACCACATTGGTGGGTCTGTCTCTAAGGTCTAACCAGACCTAAAGGCAACCGGGGCCCTCAAGTTGCCCGGACGCTAAAAGAGGAAAAATCACATGTTTGTGGTTCGACCAGCTAGATTAGATGATCTTGATGGGTTGCAGGCGCTCGCCAAGAAAGCCGGAAATGAGTTAACAACCCTACCTGATCATAGACCGTCTCTGCAGAAAAAAATTGAAGCTTCAATAGAAGCATTTGCTTGCATCAAAAGGACGGATGATAAGCACACTTATTTGCTTATGCTTGAGGATTTATCAACGGGTAAAATTGCCGGAACCAGTTCTCTCATTGTAGGGGTTGGACTTGATAAGCCATTCTATAGTTATAAAATTTTGCACCAAACGCAGGTCAGCTATGAACCGCAAATGCGGGTGGATACAGAACTGTTGCAGCTATCGAATGATTTTGTTGGGGCTACCGAGGTAGCAACCTTGTTCCTGGACCCTGACTACAGGCGTGACAAACTCGGTAAACTCCTTGCAAAAGCTCGGTATATGCTTATGGCGGCGCACCCAGACCATTTTTCAGAGATAGTGATTTCTGAGGTGCGCGGCTGGCTCGATAAAAATGGAAATTCTCCTTTTTGGGAGGCCATAGGACGCCATTTCTTTGGCATGGACTTTAAAACCGCTGACGAAATTAACGGGCAAGGGAATAGCCAGTTTATTTCTGACCTTATGCCCAAATTTCCTGTTTATACGGCCTTGTTACCCGAAAGAGCCAAAAAGGTTATTGGCAAGCCGCATGACGGGGCGCTTGCGGCTATTCATCTTCTTGAGCAAGAAGGGTTTCGGTTTTCTGGTTCGGTGGATATTTTTGATGCAGGCCCTGCAATGGAGGTGCCTCGCAACCTGATTAGGACAGTGCGACTTAGTCAAAAAGGCCCCCTGAGCGGTGTTGTTGAGGGCGAGGGGCATGACCCTTTGCATTTGGCCGCAAACCCAGACTTGAAACATTTCCGTGTGGTGATGACCAATGTGGTTGAAGGGAGTAGTGGTTTGTGGATACCAAGTAACGCGGCAAAGGCACTTGAGATGAAAATGGAGGATACTCTTCTTTATAGTTCTCTTGACCATACGCCCTCAAAAAATATGTCCGCAAAAAGTACGCCAGGAGAATAAATATCGTGACACAGTATATTGCAGGAAACTGGCAGCAAGGTGCGGGCCAGACATTTCACTCATTTGATCCATCTTCGGATGATCTTTTGTGGTCTGGCAAGGAAGCAAGCCCAGCACAAGTCGATGCGGCGGTTGCTGCGGCTGCTGCGGCTTTTGACAGCTGGGCTTTAACGCCGATTGAAGACCGTATTGTGATTATACGCCGCTATGCTGACTTGCTAACGGAAAAGCGGGCAGAGCTCGCGGAACTTATAGCAAAAGAAGCTGGGAAAACCCTGTGGGACGCAACCGGTGAAGCAACCGCCATGGCCGGGAAAATAGAAATTTCCCTGAAGGCATTCAAGGAACGAACAGGGTCGCGCGAGAGCGTGAACGGGGCTATCCGCGCCAAGCTCACGCACAGGGCGCACGGGGTTATGGCAGTTTTTGGACCGTATAATTTCCCGGGGCATTTGCCAAACGGGCATATTGTGCCCGCGCTTATTGCGGGCAATACCATTGTGTTCAAGCCAAGTGAGATCACCCCTGCGGTTGCGGAGTATATGGTCAGGGTTTGGGTAGAGGCTGGTTTGCCAGCGGGTGTGCTTAACCTTGTGCAAGGGGGGCGTGATACGGGCGCTGCACTTGTATCGAACAAAGCTATTGATGGTTTGCTCTTTACAGGGAGTGCCCAGACGGGCCTCGCAATTTCAAAGCAACTCATAGACCGGCCACAAGTTATTCAAGCCCTAGAGATGGGGGGGAATAACCCGCTTATCGTGCACGGCGCGCAGGACCATACAGCCGCTTCTGTGCTGACGATTTTGTCAGCCTTTGTTAGCTCTGGCCAACGCTGCACCTGTGCGCGCCGCCTTATTGTCCCTGTCGGGCAAGAAGGTGATGCATTCATTGAAATGCTTCTGTCGGTGATGGATAAAATTACCGTGGGTCGCTGGAACGATGACACGCAAGCCTTCATGGGCCCTATTGTTAGTAAAGCTGCGGCAGACAAGGTGCTGGCGGCGCAAGATTTGCTGACCAAATCTGGTGCGAAAGCTCTACGCTTAGTAAAGCGACTTGATCTCGGCGCTGCCTTTCTGTCTCCGGGTTTGCTTGATGTAACAAATGTTGTTGACAAGCCTGACGAAGAAGTATTTGGCCCTATGCTGCAGCTTACCCGCGTGGCGGACTTTGAGGCTGCAGTCAAAGAAGCCAACGCTACAAAATATGGGTTGGCGTCCGGCCTGATTTCAGACTCTGAAGACCTGTATAACAGTTTTTACCCCCGCGCACGGGCTGGCATTGTCAATTGGAACCAACAATTAACGGGGGCGGCATCTACGGCACCGTTTGGTGGCATTGGCTGGTCAGGAAACCATAGGCCGAGCGCTTATTATGCCGCGGATTATTGTTCTTTTGCTGTCGCAAGTATGGAGCAGGCTGAGGGTAAAGTGGCGGTTGCAGCTCTGCCGGTTGGGCTCAACCTTGAAGGAGAGGCATGATGGGCAGCGCGCGCAAATGGCAAGAGGTTAATTTTGACGGCCTTGTTGGTGCAACCCATAATTATGCAGGGCTTTCCTACGGGAATGTTGCGTCAGCAAAACATAAAGGACAAGTAGCAAACCCCCGCGAAGGGGCCCTTCAGGGCCTTGATAAAATGCAGCATTTACAAGCTCTTGGTATGGTGCAAGGGGTGTTGCCGCCGCATGACAGGCCGCATATCTCGACACTTCGCTCGCTTGGATTTGCCGGCACAGATGCCGAGATACTGACAGCAGCCTACCGGGCAAATCCTGCACTTGTTGCGAATGTATCATCATCCGCGACCATGTGGACAGCGAATGCTGCAACCATCACCCCGTCCCCCGACGCAAGAGATGGTCGTACACATTTTACGCCAGCAAACTTAGCCGCCATGTATCATCGTTCGCTTGAGGCCGCGACAACAGCGCGTGTGCTGAAAGCCATGTTCCCTGAAGGTGAGCGTTTTGCGCACCATGCTCCTGTGCCGGGCGGGGTGCATATGGGTGATGAAGGGGCAGCGAACCACAATCGGTTTTGCTCGGAGTACGGTGAAAAAGGGGTATCTCTGTTTGTTTATGGTCGTGGGGCATTTGAAAATGCAAAAGACCTTACATACCCGGGGCGGCAAACGCATGAAAGCTGCCACTCAATTTTTGCACAGCATGGTGTGGCTTTTGATAAAATGCTGCTCGAACGCCAAAACCCCAAGGCAATTAATGCTGGGGCTTTCCACAATGATGTGGTTGCAGTGTGTAACAAGACAGTCTTCTTTTTTCATGAAGATGCCTTCATGGATAGCAAGGCGCTCTGTACTAATATTCAAAAAGCCATGGGCGGTACGGCGATGCAGTTTATTGAAGTGTCAAACCAGGATGTCCCCCTTGCTGATGCCGTGACATCTTACATGTTTAACAGCCAGCTTATTTCTGTACCGGGGCGTGAGGGTATGACCCTTATTTTGCCGACAGAGGTAGAGGAAACCCCCTCAACAAAGGCGTATATTGATACAGTGCTGGCAGGTAGTGGCCCCATTAAGCACGCAGAATATATGGATGTACGCCAAAGTATGCGCAACGGCGGTGGGCCTGCGTGCTTGCGGCTCCGGGTGGTTATGTCCGACGAAGACATCAAGGCCATGACCAGCCATAGTATTATTACAGAGGGTCTGCTTGCATCGCTCCGCACATGGGTAGAAAAACATTACAGGGACCGTGTAGCCCCCGAAGATTTAGGGGATATGATGTTGATGGAAGAGAATTTCACAGCGCTTGATGAGCTGACACAACTTCTTAACATTGGCAGTGTTTACGACTTCCAACGTTAAGAGGAGAGAAAAACATGTAGAACCAATTTGCCGTTATGCGCAATTTGGTTCTACGGCCCTTAGACCTGGAAGGCCTGCACCAAGGTCTACATGGATCATTTCAAGGGCGGGGCGGGGCGCCAAAACGCCGTTGTTAAGTTCATCAAAGGGCATCGGAAGGCGCTCCACATTCATCACACCCACAAAAAACCGGGCATGACCATTATGGTCAAGAAGAGGTAGGTGGAGCGTTCTCAGTAATTGACGACCGCCAGTGGGTCTTGCGACAGGGCGAATGACTTTCCCTGCACAAGGGTAATGTTGCAAGGAGGTATAATATTCCTTGAAACTAAAGAGATACTCGGTTGGGAGTAAGTCAAAAAGATTCTTACCCGTAATTTCCTGGCCTAAATTTTCGCGGATATCTGAACCAGAAACACGAACAAGCAGCGTTTCATGGTCTTCACGCTCGAGCATGAAAATAAACTTCAAATTTTTACCTAAGGATACGGGTGAGAAAGAGGATTTTTCGGGACAGTAATACCCCTTTTGCCTTGGGAGGCTTCCCCAAAGATCTAACAAGGCAGATGCCTCTTCAGAGAAATTTAAGGCACTTAAATCAATATGGTCCATTAGAATAACTTTACACAATACACATTAACATTGACTTTATCACCACAAACACTGGGTGGTGACACATCTCGAACGAGACTATGAGCGAAGATCACAGAATAGGCAACAATTCGTTACTGGACCAACGTATAACTTCGGGTATGTTCCTATAAATGAACTGATACACTACTATGGAGAGAGTATTCGTGCGCATGAGACGTAATAGAGACTGGAATGAAAAAGAAAATGCGGTCACGCAGGAGGCGTTTTACTTAAACAGGCGTAGTTTTATCAAGCAAGCAGCACTGACCACCGGCCTTGTAGGCGCAGGTGTGGCCGCTAGTGGTATGCCTGTTTTTGCAAATAAAGAGCGTACGTTAGTGCCGTTAAACTTCAGTAAAACTGCGTATGATCCGGCCGAGCCTTTAACGGCAGAAGAGGCCATCACGCAGTATAATAACTATTATGAATTTGGTACCGACAAGGGTGACCCTTTTGCAAATGCATGGCGGCTCCAACCTAAGCCATGGTCTGTAAAGGTCAGTGGCCTTGTTGACAAGCCGGGCACCTATGCTTTTGAAGACCTTGTGGACATGAAAACCCTTGAAGAACGGATTTATAGGCTGCGCTGTGTTGAGGCATGGTCAATGGTCGTGCCGTGGATTGGGGTACCGCTTTCGGCGGTGCTTAAAAAACTTGGTCCCCAAAATGATGCAAAATATATAGCGTTTGAAACCCTTTCGGACAGAAAACAAATGCCGGGTATTCGCCGCCCTGTACTTGATTGGCCTTATGTTGAAGGCTTGACGATGGCTGAGGCAATGAATGAGCTGACATTTGTTGCTGTTGGTTTATACGGTAAGGAAATACCGAACCAAAATGGGGCCCCTCTCCGGCTTGTTGTGCCATGGAAGTATGGGTTTAAATCTATTAAATCTATTGTCAGTATTAAACTGACAGATAGAGAACCGCCGACAAGCTGGAACAAGTCTGCACCACGGGAATATGGGTTTTATTCCAATGTGAACCCCGAAGTGGCGCACCCACGCTGGAGCCAAGCCAGAGAGCGCCGTATTGGCGATTTTAGCCGCCGTAAAACATTGATGTTCAATGGTTACGGCGAGCAGGTGGCACATCTCTATAAAAACTTGGACTTGAAGGCGAATTATTGATGGCACTTTCTGCTGCTGTGGTACGCAGCTATGGTAAGCCGCTTGTTTTTACGGTGCTGCTTATTCCAGCTCTGTGGCTTAGTTATAACTGGTGGCTGGCCTTCCAGTTTCAGCCACATGGTTTGGGTTTTAATCCTCAGGAAACTTCGAACCGTTTTTCAGGGGACTGGGCAATGCGCATTCTCTTGCTGTCGCTTGCTATTACGCCGCTTTCAACGCTGCTTAAATCTCCTATGCCTATTATGTTTCGGCGTATGATTGGGCTTTTTGCTTTTTTTTATGTGTGCCTGCATATTACCAGCTACATATGGCTTGATATAGCATTTAACTGGCCTGAGCTTTGGACTGACATCACAAAGCGCATTTTTATAACAGTTGGTATGGCGGCAGTGTTGCTGTTGCTACCACTCGCGGTTACAAGCACAAAGGGCTGGATCAAACGCCTTGGTGCACGGCGTTGGCGACGGCTACACAAGTTTGTTTATATTGCGGGACCGCTGGTGATTATTCATTTCTTCATGATGCGCAAAGGGTTCCAGTATGAACCCCTTATCTATGGGGGCATTCTTGCTCTTTTACTTATGCTGCGCATATCAGCCGTTAGGCGCCTTTTCGCCGTGCGACCATAAGGTTAGAGTGCACCTCTGTTACCACAATGCCATCCTGATTTAGGACTTCGTGCGCTGCTTTTACAAGCCCCATGTTAGGGCGTGATTTGCTCACTCTTTTTTCGGTAATGGTACTGCACACGCTCAGAGTATCACCAGGGAAGACAGGCCTTTTCCATGCGACCGTATCAAGGCCGGGTGACCCAAGGCCCGCAAGCCCGTTTTCCATCATGCGGTCAACCATCATACGCATCATCATGCTGCATGTATGCCAGCCACTGGCACAAAGGCCACCAAATACAGACTGTTTTGCAAAGTCTTCATGGAGATGAAAAGGTTGTGGATCGTATTTGCTGGCAAAGTCGATAATTTCTTCTTTGGTTACTGGATAGTTGCCAAATGTATCCTTATGGCCAACCTCAATATCTTCATAAAATATTTTAAACATAATGGTGTTTCTCCCTCATGGTTAAAGATGGGGCGCTGAATAACTGTTTCAAGATTTAAGGAATAGCACGCGGCTTAGTTACGGAGGTGTTGTAGGTAATTGTTGCACTTGAAACTTTTTAATCTGTCTATAAGATACCGGCGTCTATAAAATACCGGTGTGAAATGGACAGCGGACCATTATTGCTCGCGCAGTTTGCGTATGAACCAGTTTGCGTATGAAAAGGGGAGAGAAACATGACAAAATATATAAAAACAATTGGGTTAGCGGCCATTTTGCTGAGTACAACAGCTTTGCAAGCAGCAGAGGTGAAGGTCATTCATGCGGGGCATTTGCTCGCAGTGCCAGGTGAGGCGCCAAAGGCTAAGCAAACGGTGATCGTAGAAGATGGCCGTATCAAGGAAGTGTTGAACGGTTTTGCTGATATAAGCGCCTACGGTGAGGGGGCCGAGCTTATAGACCTTCGAAGCAGTTTTGTCATGCCGGGCATGATGGATATGCATGTGCATATGCAAGGGGAGCTGGGCCCAAAAGGCGACAGCGAGATGCTCCGCTTATCCAATGCAGACCGGGGCATGATGAGTGTTGCGTTTGCGGGCAGGACCTTGCGGGCAGGGTTCACAACGGTAAGAGACCTGGGTGCTGAACCAACACATATGTATGCCCTGAGAGACGGCATTAACAAGGGCTGGGTTGATGGTCCTCGCATTATTGCTTCCGGGAATGTGTCTGTAACAGGGGGACACGGCGATGCGGATGGCATGCGGCATGATCTGCTTGAAAAATTTACGCCCAAAACCATTTGTGATGGCCCGTATGATTGCCGTAAGGCTGTTCGGTACGCTGTGAAATTTGGTGCGGATGTCATTAAAATTACGGCAACAGGGGGTGTTCTCTCTGATACGGATACGGGTACCGGCCAGCAAATGACAAATGATGAGCTGAAGGAAATCATGGATACGGCCCATAGTGTTGGCCGCAAAGTGGCCGCGCATGCGCATGCAGCAAAGGGTATTAATGCCGCGCTGCGTGCGGGGGTTGATAGTATCGAACATGGTACCTATGCAAACGCTGAATCGCATAAATTATTTAAAGAAACCGGGGCGTATCTGGTGCCAACCATTCTTGCGGGTGACACTGTGGTGCAAATGGCAAAAACCAGTAATTTTATGTCTGACGATATTAAAGCGAAAGCGCTCCGTGTTGGCGGGGATTTGATCGCCAATTTTCAGGCTTCGTATAAAGCCGGAGTGAAAATTGCTTTTGGGACAGACAGTGGTGTGTCGCGCCACGGAGATAATGCCCGCGAAGCTGTATTGATGCATGAGGCCGGTATGCCGGCAATGGATGTGATCAAATCAGCCACAGTGACAGCCGCTGAGCTTATCAGCATGTCAGACAGCCTTGGTACAATTGAAGCCGGGAAACATGCAGATATTATTGCTACACATGGCAGTGCGCTGGATAATATTAAAGAGCTTCTTGATGTCGACTTTGTGATGAAGGGCGGCGCTATCTATAAAAACAAATAACGCGCATCCTATTGAATAACAAAGCCGTAACGTCATGGCCTTTTACCAAGACCTTTTTGAGAGAGTCTTGGTAGGGGTGGGCTTTGTTATCCAAATATATTTGGATGCTAATATGCTACTGCGTACCCTACTGGTCGTGCGTGCATTAACAGTCCGTCAGATGCTGCCTATGTTTTGGGCCTACAAGCTGTGAAAATTAAAGCGGTAATGAGCCAGGTCCTCTGCTCTGCGTATAGTGTTCAGCAGCTAGGGAACTTGTTTAAAATACTGCCGTTTCCAGAAAATGACGACAAGGAAAATACAGCTGACGACTGTTGGGACCAAAATCTGCGGTAACCCCAATTCTTCTTTCACTGTGAAAAGAGCGACAATGCTATTGAGGATGAAGAGGCTGATATAAACGAAGGCCCACTTTGCCGCCCACGGCTTTCTATGCCATAGAGCAAACAAAAATGTCATTGGCCCAATAATGTCCAAAACTAGTACGACAAGAACCGCAGATGTGCCATACACAAAACGCCCAAGCAACGGTAATCCATTCTCATATAAATTCGGAAGGTTCATGACACTGCCAACAAACCAGAGAATGAAAACCACAAAGAGTATTTTCAGCGGTAGCGGTATCGGCTCCCAGCCTTTTTCTGTTGTGACAGTTTCTTCCACAGTTTCATTCATGGTAGCCCCCTGTTCTGCTTTGAATGTTTTTACCGTGCGGTCATGATAGTGTAGCCGCTCTCTCAAAGCCTATCAACATCCTCTTCGACTTTGGCAAAATGGCCAACCTTCCCCTCTGGTATATCCAACGGTAAAGTTGTGTGTAGGAGGTCAGCATTTTTTCTGTGTTAAAGAGCGGTCTCTCAATATTGTTACTTTTCTCTCTTGTTTTATGACAGGAATATACTGCAAAAAGCTTTATTTTGTGAGGGTTATAGGGCAGTGTTTGCATAATTTATAGTTGGACAGTGATGCGTAAGATACTTATTAAAGATGGCCGCGCCGTGTTTGGGGCGACAGCACTGGTTCTTACTGGTGCAATTTTAAGTTCTATGGTCTACCAGTATTTTGCAGGGCAATATACGGGAGAGGCCCTCGTGCGCTCGCGCGCCTGGTGGGAAATTGTTCTTAACTTGCAGGTGCTTTGTCTCGGCTTTATGTGGTTTTGTTATGCAGACAGGGTGCGAACGTCTGACCCTGTCAGGGCATTCTTCATGCGCCTTCTTATGGTGGTGGGGCTTGTGGCGGTTTCCATTCCTTTTCTGATTGCAGTTTGTGGTGTGTATTTTGGGTGGTTTGAGGACAGGCCCTCTATGCGTGTTGTTGATATAATTGTTTGTGTATTGGTTGGTTTTTGGGTTGTGTCCGTTATCACACCCAAATTGTTGCTGTTAAAAGGGCAGGGCCAGCGCCTAAATTGGGCGAATATTAAAAACACGCTGACACCCAAGCCATGGATAACAGCGTTACCGGGGGGGCTTGGTATGCTTGTTATCGTGGTTGACTGGTTTTTTGGTCCGGTTGCGTTTTATTTTTTAATACCCTTCTTGTTCTATACCCAATCGGCGATCCCCTTCCTGCAAAAAGCATTTGTATATCACCAGCAAGGGGCACACTCGTCTTAATCAGGGTGGGGCGCTCTTTGAGGGGTGGAGGGTATCGTTAGAGGGTAATATATAGGTGTAAACTTCTCGGCTACCCTCTTTACACCACCCGGGTTTAATAAGGCTGACAACTTTAATAAGGTTGATGACCGGACCATACGAAAGAAAACTTATGGCACTCTTGAAGCCGATCATTGATTTACGAGCGTTTGCGGGGGCGGCTTCGTTAACGCTCGTCGGTATACATCTTTCTGTTATGATGGCTTTTTATTTCATTCCCGGGGGCGAGGCTTTTGCTATCTTACAAGCAAGATGGTGGTGGGAAGTCGCCTTTAACTTACAAGTTATTTGCTTTTTCTTTATGTATGTATGCCATTCACGGCGCATGAGTGCTGCGAATGGTTGGCGAAAACTTAGGGCTAGGTGGCGGTTTTTTGTCGGGGCTTTAGGTGTCTCTGTTCCGACATGGGTGTTGGTCATTGCTGCTCAAAATAACTGGTTCAGATCTCCGCCGCAGCAGGAAGACTTGATATATTATGGAACCATCACATTTAGTCTTTGGGTTATTGGTGCCTACCTCATCCCTTTAGTGTATTATCTGGTGTCTGGAAAAGGGATGCTCATATTTTTATGGCTGAGGCGGCTGGGTTGGAAGTTTATACTACTCTATGTCAGCCCATTTTTGTGGTTGTTCTTTTTATATTTATTTGAAAAGCTACATGGTGGACACAGCCACATAATTATGTGGCCGTTCCTAACATATTTGCACAGCGCCTTATATTATTACCGTGTCGCTTTTGCTTTCAGGCCTCTGAAGTATAAAAATATTTAATTAGCAAAACGGAAATGCAAAACATCGCCGTCAACAACCACATAGTCTTTACCCTCTAGGCGCATTTTACCGGCATCCTTGGCACCTTGTTCACCGCCACACGCAATGAAATCATCATAAGCTGTTGTTTCAGAGCGGATGAAACCTTTTTCAAAGTCGGTATGAATAACGCCCGCAGCACGGGGTGCTTTGGTTCCTTTTGTAATAGTCCAGGCGCGGGCTTCTTTTGGGCCAACAGTAAAATAGGTAATGAGGTCGAGAAGGTCATAGCCAGCGCGAATAACCCGCGCCAAGCCTGTTTGCCCAAGGCCGAGTGTTTCAAGAAACTCACCTTTTTCTTCTTCGTCGTCTAGTTGCGCAATTTCCGCTTCTACAGCTGCTGAGATAACAACACAGCCTGCCCCTTGTTCAGTTGCCATTTTTTGGACAGCTTCAGAGAAACTATTACCTGTTGCAGCATTCTCTTCATCAACATTACAAATATAAAGAATGGGCTTTGAGGTGAGAAGCTGTAAGGCTTGCAGGGTCACGGCTTCTTCTTCATCTTTAATTTCGACGAGGCGTGCTGGTTTGCCGTCTTTTAACAGAGGAATAACGCGCTCAATCATCGCCATTGTAGCAATGGCATCTTTTTCACCGCCCCTGACCTTGCGGCCAAGCCCGTGCAGGCGGCTTTCCAGGCTTTCAAGATCAGCGATCATAAGCTCTGTTTCAATCGTCTCGGCATCAGACACCGGGTCAACTCGGCCATCAACATGGGTAATGTCATCGTCTTCAAAACAGCGCAGCACGTGGCAGATAGCGTCAGTTTCACGGATGTTAGCAAGAAATTGGTTGCCGAGGCCTTCCCCTTTCGAGGCGCCGCGCACGAGGCCCGCAATATCAACGAAAGACAATTGTGTAGGAATAATTGCTTTCGAGCCTGCAATTTTTGCAAGAGCATAAATGCGAGTGTCCGGTACAGGAACCTGCCCTACATTGGGTTCAATTGTGCAAAACGGGTAGTTGGCCGCCGCCGCACTCGCTGTATTTGTAAGTGCGTTGAAAAGTGTTGATTTTCCTACATTTGGAAGGCCAACAATACCACATTTGAAACCCATTAGTTATCTCCAGACTTGAGGGCTCTCAGCGCATCGGCAAGCGGCCCTTCTTGTGTTTTTTCTTTTGTTAGAGGTTTAGCAGGGTTTTTGTCTGCTTGCCTGTTAACGGTTGCTGTATTTTCTTTTTCAGAGGCGGTTGCCTTGCCTGTCCAACTGCTGGGGCGTTGTGGTGCAATATGAAGGGCAACTTGGCTCATGAAACGCGGGGCGTCATTGTCGGCCAAATAACTACTCTCACGGGCAATTGCATCGAGTATTTTTTCAAGTTCAGGTCTTTCAGCTTTTGAAAAATCACCAAGAACATGACCATGGACCCGTGCTTTGTTACCGGGGTGGCCAATGCCAATGCGTATGCGTGTAAAGTCAGGTCCGATATGGGCGACTGTTGACCGGATACCATTATGGCCTGCTGTGCCGCCCCCTGTTTTTACTTTGATCTTGCCAAACGCGAGGTCAAGTTCATCGTAAAAAACAAAAACATCCGCGGGTAAAAGCTTGAAGAAGCGCATTGCTTCACCCACCGCACGGCCACTTTCATTCATAAAGGTCTGAGGTTTGAGAATGATGACTTTTTCACTAGCCAAACGCCCTTCATGGGTAAGCGCTTGCCAGCGTTTTTTCTCGGGCAAAAAATTATGGCGGCGAACTATTTCATCCACCGCCATAAAGCCAACATTGTGCCGGTGGTTCTCATATGTACTGCCTGGGTTGCCTAATCCGACAAATAGCAGCATGGAGAACCCCTATCTCTTACCCATAAACCAAAGTTGGTTTAATGGGTGATTTACTCTTCAGTGCTTTCTTCTTCATCTGTTGCTTCTTCTTCATCTTCGTCTTCAGTAGAGCCAGATGATTTGAGGCCAGACGGTGCAACGATAGCACAGATTGTAAAGTCACGGTCTGTGATCGTTGGTGTTACACCTTTAGGCAGGGTAATGTCAGAGATCTTAACAGCATCGTTAAGGTCAAGGCCCGCCACGGATACTTCGATATACTCAGGGATCGCATCCGCAGGAACATTGAGCTCAATATCGTGACGTGTGTGGTTGATAACACCGCCACGAGTAAGGCCAACAGACTCTTCCTCGCCAACAACTCTCACTGGTACAGCCATAACAACTGTGGACCCTTTGCCAAGGCGAAGGAAGTCAATGTGCATTGGTTTATCTGTAACAGGGTGTAACTGAAGATCACGCGGCAGGACGGTTGCTTTTTTGCCGCCAGCAGTGATTTCAAAGGTGTGTGACAAAAAGCCCCCACGGTTCAGCAAGCGAACAACTTTGTTGAGCGGGATTTGAATTGCTTCTGGGTCTTTTTTGTCGCCGTAAATTACAGCAGGTACAAAACCATTGCGACGTGCTTCGCGAGAGGCTCCCTTGCCGATTCGCGCACGTGGCTCAGCTTCGATGGTGATGACTTTAGCCATGCACTTTCTCCAAAACTTTAAAACAGTTTTTGGACCATCCAAAAACCGACCGTCACTTCCTCCAGGGATGCAAGAACGGATTGCTCAGATGGGCTTTCCCATTTGAGTCGGCGCGATTTAACGCGAATCCTGTGAAAAAGCAAGAAATAAAGCGTTTTCCAAGGGGTGAGACCAGATTTTTACCCTTAGGAAATGCGAAGGTGGTATTTGCATACAAAAAAGCCCCGCCACAGGGCAGGGCTTTGGCGGCATTTTTTATAGGTATGTTTAGTCGAACAAGCTCGACACACTGGTCTCATGCGCAATACGGTTCATCGCCTCAGCAAGCAGCGGCGCAATCGTGACAACACGAATTTTTTTGTGCGCGATCACCCCCTCTGTCGGGCGAATACTGTCCGTGATAATAAGCTCGTCCATACCGCTTGCTTGAATGCGATCAAGGGCAGGGCCTGAGAGAACACCGTGCGCTACATAGGCTGATACAGATTTAGCCCCGGCGCTGAGGAGCGCTTGTGCGGCGTTACAGAGTGTTCCGGCACTATCCACAATATCATCAACAAGAATACAGTCGGTGCCGGCCACTTCACCAACAATATGCATCACTTCTGACACACCCGCCTGTTCACGGCGTTTATCAATGATCGCAATTGGCGCATCCATGCGTTTGGCATAGGCCCGGGCACGAACAACGCCGCCCACATCCGGCGATACAATCGTTGTTGAGCGACCAGTATATTTTTCCTGCATGTCCCGCACCAAGACCGGCATGGCATAAAGATTGTCGGTTGGAATATCGAAAAAACCCTGAATTTGACCAGCGTGCAAATCAATTGTTAAAACACGGTCGGCCCCTGCTGTTGTGATCAGGTTTGCAACAAGCTTTGCCGAAATAGGGGTGCGAGGTCCGGGCTTCCGGTCCTGACGGGCATACCCAAAATACGGGATAACTGCAGTGATTCGGCGGGCAGATGCCCGACGCAGTGCATCAATACACACCAGCAGTTCCATCATATGGTCATTCGCGGGAAAATTTGTAGGCTGGACCAGGAATACATCCTCGCCGCGCACATTTTCATGAATTTCTACAAAGACTTCCTGATCGGAAAACCGTTTAATGGCCGCCTTTGCAAGCGGAATATTTAGGTACGCTGCAATTGCTTCAGCTAATTCCCGGTTTGAATTCCCGGTTAGAATCTTCATGCCCATTCATGGTCTCCGTGCATATGAAGATTGACTTGCTTGCCGGACCTTTAACAGTGCAAGTCGGCCCTGTAAAGCTTGAGTCTGATTTTGTTGCATATTGTGTGGCCGCATACGCTCATAGCAGGGTCCGTCACTATACTTAAAATCAATAGGATATAGGCAGCATTATTGCCGAAAGCTGCCGACCATAATCAGCTTCTTTTTTATGTGTACTGCGCCGATAAGAAAAATGATCGTCGCTTTGGTACGTATCAATTTTGGCATCCCAAATATGGTCAACACCATGTGTTTTGAGCTGCATTTTCACAAAAGCGGGTAAATCAAACTGATAATGCTCAACATCTTTTCCTCGGCTGAAGAAACTGGCGTATGACGAATCGCTGTCAGCGAAATGGGCACGAAAGTCTGATTGAACTTCATAACTGTCAGGGTGAATGGTTGGGCCGATAGCGGTTCTGATTTTGCTGCGTACTGCCCCTAGCTTTTCCATCTCGGCGAGGGTGTTTTCCAAGACACCAGTTAAAGCCCCTTTCCAGCCTGCGTGCGCTGCGCCGATAACCCCCGCTTCATCATCAATGAATAAAACAGGGGTGCAATCCGCAGTTAGAATGCCGAGAATAAGCCCCGGTGTGTTTGTCACAACAGCATCTGCCTTTGGGCGGTTATTATCCCAATCATTAGTGGCAACAACAATGGTTGCGCTGTGTATTTGATAACAGGTCAATAAGGGGGTGTTTTTATCACCAGAAATATAGCTGGCTGCAAGGCACCGGTTCACGGCGACATTCGTTGGTTCATCCTTTGACCCCGGGCCACAATTAAGGCTCGCATACACCCCCTTAGAAACACCGCCATTCCGTGAAAAAAAAGCGTGGGGTGCCGCAAAAGAGGGACAGCGTATATGACGGCTCATGGATATTTCCCGGTTTTCTCAAGTTAAGAGGACCCTATTCTATCAGCGCTTAGTTTGCGATGGAAAAATGACTTGGGGTGAAAGGCCAGTAAATATATGCCCGTTCAGTTAATGCCGGTTAGTACATATCAGTGTAGGTAATGACCAGCATCGCTAATATCGAGGCAGTATATGACTATAGGTGGTATAAACACCTTTAGGGTGTGCGCCCTGTCACAGAAATTTCTCACACATGGTGTATAAACCATTCTTAGATAGAGTTTCCTTTCGGGGGCATCTCATCTACCCGGTCAAGGGCTGCACTGCACCGGTTGCAAGCTAGGTAGTTCAGTATTTGACCGGGTTAGTGCTTTGACTAACACCGCGGTCTCTTAAAATACTTCTGTCATACCCTTCAAAAAGTACCCCTAAAGATTTATATTTATGCAGTTTAAACCTCGTACAGTTGTTTTAACTGTCTTGGCTTTATAGAGTAGGCCATCATAAAATATACGGTTGAATCGGATTGGGGGAATTATGCGACTGTTTTGGGTGGTTTTCATTTTTCTCACAAGTTCAGTGTTGGCTGCTACGTCAGAACCAATTAACCCAAAGCCAATTATCCCAGCACCAATTACACCAGAGCTAATAGTGCCAAAATCAATGAAGGCTACGGTTGAGATTGTGCGTGTCGCAGATGCTCTTTGGCGTGCAGAATATTGTTTTGATACGCCTGTTGAAATGCTGAAATTTGGGCGCCCGATAAAAGCTATGCGGGCAACGCACTGGAGCACACCTACAAAGGGGTTAAATTTAACTCATACTGATGGGACAGCACAGCTGCAGCCCACAGTAGGGGGTACATTTTCATGTGGTATCATCAATATCATACCCTTCACAGATTTGCCGGACGAAGCAGACTATTATGTTTTTACGCCGTTCAGTGATGGCAGCATGACCCTTTTCACAGGGCATTTGGTGCCCACAGCTTACATAGGGGGTGTTTGGTATGATGTTGATTTTACCGCAACATATAAAGCCCGTTCAGGGGAGCGGGTCGTGGCAGCAGAGCCAGATAAATTGGGGTATCAATTTGTGTATTTTGGTGCACTAGCGGTGGTGGAGACAAAAGAAGCCATATTGATTATTGACCCCATTATGCCTGCATCGGTACGGGAGAAAATATTAACTGGGCTGACAAAAACAAATGCCCTTCTGCCTAAAGTTTTTGGTTATAGAGTACCGGATAAATACCAAATTTTTATGGCGGCGAGCAATTTAGAGAAAAACAATGGTACCAGCATTAAGGGCGGTGCCTTATCGCACCAAATCCGATTTACTCTTGTTGGACGCGGTACCCTTCGCCTTGCGGAAACGCAACCGCTTTTTTATCCAAAGCTCGCAGTCCATGAAACGCTCCATCTCTGGCAAAATGACGTTTGGCTTGAACAGCTTTCAGGCCCTCGCCAGTGGGTACATGAAGGCGGGGCAGATGCCATTGCATATGAAATTATGCGCCTCTCGGGGCTTTATGATGCGGCGGCTTATACCAGCAAATGGCAATCAGTTGAGCAAAATTGTGCCAAGCTCCTTGGTTCGACGAGTGTGCATGGTGGTACGGAGGCTGGCTATTATGATGTGTTCTATGAGTGTGGTGCATTTGCCAATTATCTTGTTGGTGCAGCGCTTAACCAAACCGACCCCGGGGCCGGCATTTTGATTTTCTGGAAAGCGATGGCTGCATGGGACAAGGAAATAATTATGAATACAGACAATGAGGGCTTGTTTTTCTTGACGATGAAAAAGCTAGGCCTGAGGGACGTACAGGAACAGGCATTACGGCTTTTTCTCTCGGAACAACCAGATAATCCAGAGAAAGCCATCGCTAGCATTAAACGTGTGTTTGGAGTAATGCCTTCTAAAAGCCCGGTGCAGGCGGAAGCTCAGGGTGCTGCACAGCCAGCACTTTAAAAAGTGTGCCCATTTCGTCACTTGCGGTAAGCCGCTTAAGTTCTGAGAGAATGCGTTGTTGTCCGATGGGGTCAAGCGTGTCAGACAGTTGCTGCGCCCGGGCGCCCAAGCCAAGCGCCATGAGAAACATGCCTTGCGCTGCAGGGCCTGCAGTTGACGTACCTTTTTCTTCGGCTGCTTTTTTGAGCTGGTCAAAGGCAACATGCGCTGTAATGTCGGCTTTGCCTGGTTCAGTCAGAGGGTCTGTAAAACGGTGGTCCTTCATGGCTTGAAATGTGTCACCTACAGCTGACTTTCTGTAGCCATAATCGATGATAAGGGCCGCGCCGCCGTGGCTGGCAATACGGTCAGCAATATCCCCCGTAATGGACAAGGCCGCAGGGCATACCTCTATGACACTGCCCTCAGGGCTCTTCCTCAATTCGTTGGGGGTGAGCGCCAGCTTTGCTGAAGGCGCTGTCAGTACAAGGCTGAATGTTTCCCCCTCCACATTGACCCGGCGCTCTAACCAGTCCCCTTTATGTTTTTCAAATTGATGAAGGGGAAGGGCATCAAAAAACTCATTCGCAATAATAAGGCTGGGGCCATCCGGTACAGTTGCTAAAGTGTCATGCCATGTTGCATTTGGCACTTTCTCACGCTGGAGCGTACGCAGCTGTTTACTTGTTTCAATAAAATGCACGTTGACGGCATTTTCAAAGCCCTCAACCGGTGAAATGGCGCGCAGCATATCAGCCATTAAGGTGCCGCGGCCAGGTCCCAGTTCAACCAGGTGCACAGGGTTTGGTTTGCCCATTTTTATCCAGCGGTCGGCAAGCCAGAGACCGGTCATTTCACCGAACATCTGGCTGATTTCCGGGGCGGTGATAAAATCACCATCTGCACCGAAAACATGCTCTTTTTGATAGTAACCATGTACCGGATGCATCAGGCACTGTGCCATATAGTCTGCAAGGGTAATAGGGCCTGACGCCGTAATTTGCTCTATTAAAATATCCTTTAAAGGCGTGGTCATTTACGGCCCTTTTTGCTGCTATGGGCGGCCTTATAACGCAAGCCTTTTGAAAAAAGCCACGCGGCAAGTACAAACATGGGAATAGAAAGCATTTGCCCCCGCGAAATACCAGCAACCAACCCGATGTGGGCGTCGGGTTCGCGCACAAACTCAAGAAGTAGGCGCACCAAACCATACCCCGCGATAAAGGTGCCGGCAATTACACCGGGCATTTCTTTTGCGATACGGGTTTTATGATACAAAAACTGTAGAATGAGAAAAAGAACAAGCCCTTCACCGAGTGCTTCATAAAGCTGGCTGGGGTGGCGGGGCAGCCCGTAAGGATCTGATGGGAAAACCATGGCCCACGGCACATCGGTTGGGCGTCCCCAAAGTTCGCCGTTGATAAAATTGGCAAGGCGGCCAACAAACAAACCGATAGGGCTCACAATGGCAACCACATCAGAGACACGCATAAGGTCTAGCTTATATTTTCGGCAATAAAGAATGATGCTGATGACAACACCCGCAAACCCCCCGTGGAAAGACATGCCGCCATCCCAAAGCCGAAGTATGGCAACAGGGTCAGCAAGGTAGGCAGAGAAATTGTAAAATAACACATAACCAAGGCGCCCCCCCAAAATCACCCCGAAGACAGCCCATGTGATGAAATCATCAATATGGTGGGCTGACATAGCCGCCCCCGGTTTGTTCGCAAGTTTCCTGATATACCACCAGGCGAATATAATGCCGCCAATATAGGCGAGGCTGTACCAGCGGATGGCAATGGGGCCAAATTCAACAAGAATGGGGTCTATTTGTGGGTAAGTAAGTGTTCCGGCAGCCAGAAGTGCAAACATTATGGTGTCCCTATTTATATTTGCGCCATCATGCGGGGCAGGCGGCTTCTGTCAAGTGAAAGCATTGTGAAACATTTGAAAATGGTACATACAGGCAGCAGGGTGTGGCAACTCGTCCATTGCATTTTGGGTGTAAACCCCCCATATGAACAAAAGGCCATACGGCCAGATAGATCAATGAGGAGCGCCTGATGCAGACGTCGAATAAATTCATGGATGATATGGCAAAACTTGCAACGGGTGCCGTTGGGGCTGCCCATAGCATTAAGGGTGAAATGGAAGGCGCGTACCGTGCGTGGCTGGACCGGCAACTTGCTGGTATGGACCTTGTTTCCCGTGAAGAATTTGAAACTGTACGGGCGATGGCTGAAAAAGCGCGTATGGAAAATGATGACCTTCGTGCTGAAATTGAGCTGTTGAAGAAGAAATTCACCAAAAAATAGGCCGTGCAACGCGCTTTTTTTAACCGTTAAGATGCCTAGATTCTTTGCATGAAAAAGCGAATCTAACAGGCTGAAAATGCGCCTAAAATCCCAAGTCAAGAGCAACGGCCTGAGCAAGTTTTCCACAGATATTTTTCAGAAAAACGTAATATTTTCTTGCATGCAGGACTCGGGACTGGCACCCTATATTTAGTGTTTTATAGTT